>Ga0114947_10000243_pt1 | contig 17650 bp, 23 predicted proteins | sample CR02metaG_FD_99656 | JGI IMG/M metagenome (GOLD analysis project Ga0114947, IMG submission 99656) | Deep subsurface microbial communities from Mariana Trench to uncover new lineages of life (NeLLi) - CR02 metaG | ecosystem: Environmental > Aquatic > Marine > Ocean trench > Sediment ...
ATTGCTGGGGAGATACGCTTTACTCCTGGTGAGTGGATCGATGTCGATATGTCCGCGGACGAGTTGTCGAACGCATTCTTCAACCTGCCGGTCAAGGAGCCATCGACTGCATTGGCTACCCTGGTACAGATGCTGGCCGATGAGGGCCGGCGCTTTGCCACCACCACCGAGAACATGGTCGGTGATGCCAGCAACACTGGCCCGGTAGGAACCACCCTGGCGCTGATCGAGCAAGGCTCGAAGGTGTTCAGCGGGATCCACAAGCGCATGCACATCTCGGCCAGGCAAGAGTTCAAGATGATGTCCACTCTGAACTACGAGTTCATGGACGTGGAGGAATATCCCTACGAGGTCCAGGGCGAGGAGCGCAGCATCCTCAAGTCCGACTTCGATGGCCGAGTGGACATCATTCCGGTCTCGGATCCGAACATCTGGTCAGCGACCCAGCGCATCGCACAGAGTCAGGCAGTGCTGGAGTTGGTCATCCAGGATCCGGAGTTGTATCCGAAGAAGCAGCGCAAGATCGCCCATAGACGCATGATGGAAGCGATGAGGATTCCGGACATCGATCTGATCCTGCCGGAGGACAAGGATTCGCCACTGGATCCGGTGAGCGAGAACATGAACTTCCTGGTTGGCAATCCTTCGACCGTGTATCCACTCCAGGATCACGAGTCGCACATTGCAGTTCACATGAATTTTGCTCAACAGCAGGCCGCGGAGAATCCTGACCTGGTGCAGATGTTGGAGCCGGTGATCCAGGCCCACATCATGGAACACAAAGCCTACGTGTATCGACAGCAGGTCGAGGCCGAGCTGGGTACGCAGCTTCCATACATCAACCTGGATGATCCGACCGAGAACGAAGACTTGCCACCTGAGCTGGAGCAACTGATCAGCCAGGCTGTGGCCAAGAAGCTCAAACCTCCGCCACCACCTGCGGCGACTCCTGAAGAACAGGCCGAGCAGGACGAGGCTCAGCGCGAGGAAGATGAGCGCGACCTGGAGGTCATTGGCAAGATCGAGCGCGGCAAAGCAGAGAGCGCAGCCGGCATCGATCGCAAGGACGAGGAGTCTGAGTCTGAGCAGGAGCGCAAGGACAAAGAGTCAACCGCTGAGGGCAAGCGTAAAGACAAAGAATCAAAAGCCGAAGTTCGCCGCCTGGACAAGAAAGCTCGCGCTCAAGCCACGTTTGGTCGTGGTCCTGTGAGCGCAGTACGCAGCACAACGAGGAAGAAGGCAAAGAAACGTGGCAGTCGCAAGTCCTAAAGAGGTCCGTGCAGCTCGCGCATTTCTGCAACGCAAAGGTGTGCGGTCTTCGGACATTCCGCCACGCAGGTTCGCCAACTCAGCCAAGGAACTGAACATGGGATTCCGAAAGTTGCTACGGCTGATCTCAAGGCTATACTCTGGCGGCCAAGGTCAGCAGCAGTTCCGAATGTCGGTGATTGCTGCTGAAGCAGACAAGGGGTAAGTGTCGAGCCCTAAGTAAGATCGATGCAGGTGAGGAGATCAGTCATGACTGATTACGAGAAATATCCAAAGCCGAAAGCTGACAAGACAGCGGGTCGCAGTGCCAAGGAAACTGGCAAAGCTCCGATGGGTGGTCAGCACTCTGTCTCCGGTGCGATGGGCAAGCACCAGAAAACCGGAACAGGCAAAGAGGGCGGTGGCTCCAACAAGATGGGTGGTGGCTACTGATGCCTTACGAGCATAAAAAAGTACCAGCCGGCCAGATGCACATGACCAAGAAGCCGAAAAAGACAGGAGTGCCGAAAGGCACCATGGGCATGCGGAAGACGACGACTTTGAAGGCCAGCGGTGCGATGGGCAAACACCAAAGCACTGGCACTGGAGAAGCCGGCTAACCACAGGAGAAGGCGATGTCTGCACTCAGGATGGCAGAACTCGTCCTCAACCGTTCCAAGGAACGCATGGCGGAGAATCATGCCCAGATGGACAAGGGCTGTGGTCACGATCAGTACATGAAGCTCGTCGGCAAGAACGTCGAGCTGAAATGGGTCCAGACCATCACCAGGGAGTTCCTGGCACAAGTTGAAGGAGAGGATGAAGCGGATGAACTCTGAAACGGAGTTAAGGGTAACAACAGAGGAAGCGGATGCGGCACAAGAGGAGGATCCGCGAACATTATTGGACACGTTTGTAGCGAAGGACTATCCAGGTGAGATCGATCTGTGGCGCATTGTGGTGCAGATTGCTGAACCACCAGAGGAATCAGCCGGTGGCATTATTGTGCCGGAGGAGTATCGCGACAGCCAGGAGTTCAGCAGTTACGTGGGCATGGTTAGATCCATGGGCCCGTTGTGTTACCAGGCAGTCACCAGGTCGAGACTCGATCTGAGTCAAGCGCATGGATGCAAGGTTGGAGACTGGGTGCAGTTTGGTAAGCATGACGGTGAAAAGTTTCGGACGCAGGATGGCACCCTCTGGGTGATTCTTTCCGACACGCAGGTCATCTGCAAAACAGATGAGCCTGAAGCGTTCGATTGCATGTCTCTTTGATTGGAGAATTGCGCGGAGTATTAACATCGACACGAAGTCGTTGCGACTAGGAGAGCGAGGATGGCTAACACGCAACGGGACAAGATCGAGTACGAATTTGAGGATCTGCGACGGAACACGGATCCGATACCAGAAAACGTACTGGGTCAGCTTGGACTCGACGACGAGGATTTGACTGAGACTGAGCGTCAAGATGACACAAAAGCCAAGGACGACGATAAACTGGAGTTGGAGGATGAGGGTGACCTGGACGATGAAGGAGAGTACAGTCCAGCGAAGATGACCAAGGCGATGCGGAAGCGTCTCGTCAAAGTCAAACGTGATGCGACCAGGCAGATAGCATCCGCCAAAAAGGAAGCCGGCGAGACTATCTCAAAACTGGAAGAACGGATCGTTTCACTGGAAAAGTCAGGGAAGACCGATGAACTCGACAACGAGTTCGCTGGCAAGCTCGAAGATATTGAATCGCAGATCGAGAAGGCCATGGAGGAAGGCGACAGCAAGAAAGTCGCATCCCTCACCAGACAGATGTCTGAGATCACTGCGGACAGGCGCGACAAAAAGCGCGAACTGGAAACTGCTCAGGATGAGCCGGATGACCTGGACGACGAGAAGACGCCCAAGGTCATACCGCGAGCCATGGAATGGATCGAGGAGCAGGTCTGGTGGGATGACGAAGACCTCGGACACGTCCGAGCCTACGTTCGTAAGGCGGACCTCGCCTTGCAGAAGAAAGGATACGATCCCCACGATGATGACTTTTACGAGCAGCTTGAAGCTCTCGTCGAGGAGAAGTATCCAGGTATCGTGGAACACACGGCTGATCTGGATCCAGACGAGGAGGAGGAGGGCGACGACGATCTCGATCTCGAAGACGAGGATGAGTTCGATAGCGTTCCCTCGAAGAAAAAGGCTGGTCGTCGAAGGAAGAAGCGAGGCCGGGTAAGGAGCCCGGTGTCAGAAGGAGACCGAGGAGGGGTCTCCAGGACCAAGAAGAAATTCAGGAAGAAGAAGGGAAAAACATTGAGCCGTGCCAGGGTTGCGAACATGAGAGCGTTCGGCCTGGATCCGGAAGATCCGAGTGCGGTTGAAAATTACCTGGAGGGCTGTGACTGATGGCTACGAGCAATGCAAAGCAGCAAGCACGGAATCAAGCGGAGAAGCGGAGAACGGAATCAGCCCAGGGAAAGAAACCATCCGGTGTACAGAAAAATGCACCGGAAGCCGTGGTCCATGCGGATGAGAAGGTCCACGATGAGAACACTGACAGGGACATGGATGACCTGTATGCCACGGATGGCGAGAATGAAGTTACGGAGTGGCGAAGGCATTCAGACTTGGATGCGCCACCTGCCAAGGATGGATATGTGAATCGTTTCATTCGGATACGTCTGGGAACGGTTAAGGATACAGCCCGACTGAGTAATGCACTTCGAGAAGGATGGAAGCCGGTCAAAGCGTCAAGCGTTGACAGCCGTTCACTGCCGACCATCAATATCGACCAGTACGGGGATGTCATCGGCGTAGAGGACTTGATCCTATGTGAGATGCGCGAGGAAGTTCACGCTCAGCGGAAGCAGCATTTCCGCGAAAAGCAGCAGAGACAGAATCGTGCCATCGAACGACAACTCAAGGGAGTGTCCAGGGAGGATGTATCAGGCTTTGGCCCGATTACAGCGACCAGGCACTCGTCCATTACGGTGGCTCCTACACGACGAGTGGAGGTAGCCGATGATGATTAACCGGAGGTATCCGAATGAACGTGGATCGACCGTTTGGCTTTACAGCCACTCGCCACGGTGCAGGCGGAACTCCCCAAAGGTTAGGCTCGTATGAGATTGCGAACGGTTTAGCGTCAGACATCTTTTCAGGCGATCCTGTCGTCTTGTTAGGGTCTGGTCGGACCATCGATCTCGCGACTGCCGGTAATACAAACCTGATCGTAGGTATGTTTGCCGGTGTTCGATATACCGATGCCAATGGGGATGTTCAGTTCAGGCCCTTCTGGGCCAGTGGCACCGTTGGTACTGGATTGCAGCGTGGTGAAGACAATCCAGAAGCCCTTGTTTACGATGACCCAAGGAATGAGTTCATCGTACAGGTCAGCGCAAGTGCTGGCCTGGTAGTAGCAGATGTTGGTCAGTTAGCCAACTTTGTTGCTGGAGCAGGGAACGCATTTACAGGCCGATCAGCGGCTCTCCTTGACCAAACGACACTGAACGCTTCGGCGCGTCAGTTCCGTATTCTTGGTCTGTCGAGAATCCCTGAGAATGACTATGGTGAGTTCGCGAAGGCTCGCGTTCTGATCAACAACCATAGTTACGGCCAACTAGCAGCAGCGGGAGTCTAATCATGGCAATGAATCGAAGTGACTTTCGCAAACAGTTGCAGGAAGGCTTGAACGCTGTTTTCGGCATGGAGTACAAGCGGTATCCAGAGGAGTGGCGCGACATCTTCGACATCGAGCGATCGATGAAAGCATTCGAGGAAGACGTGTTGCTCGCAGGATTCGCTGGTGCGCCAGTGAAACCCGAAGGCGAAGGCGTGGCATACGACCAGGGCGCAGAGAGTTACGTGGCAAGATATACGCACGAAACGATCGCCTTGGCTTTTGCAATTACCGAGGAAGCTGAAGAAGATGGCTTGTACGGTAGTCTCGGCAACAAGTATGCGAGAGCCCTTGCACGTTCGCATCAGCACACCAAAGAAGTTAAAGGTGCTGATATTCTCAACAACGGATTCGACGCCGGCTTCCTTGGCGGCGACGGTGTTCCGTTGTTCTCCGCGCTTCATCCGCAGTTTGGTGGTGGTGTCCAGAGCAATACCCTGGCCACACCTGCTGACCTTGCAGAGGCATCACTGGAACAGGCAGCGATCGACATCTCAGAGTTCGATGACGACCGTGGCATCCCGATCGCAGCGCAGATCACGAAGCTCATTATTCCAACTGAGCTGCAATTCGTGGCTACGCGGATCCTCATGTCACCGTATCGCACGAACACTGGCGATAACGACATCTCTGCCATCTACACCCTGGGCACCGTTGGCGACGGATTCTCCGTGAATCACCGCTTGACGGATCCAGACCAGTGGACTCTGCGGACGGACTGTCCTGATGGGCTGAAACACATGCTGCGTAAGAAGATCAGCCGCGGCATCGAAGGCGACTTCGAGACCGGCAATCTTCGCTACAAGGCTCGCGAACGGTACAGCTTCGGCTGGTCCGATTGGCGTGGTGCATATGGCTCGCCAGGTGGCGCGTAAACGATAAGGTAGGGTTATCTCCAACTACCTGAACGGGATCTCTCGGCTCGCAGTGGTTTTCGGGCCGGGAGTCCTTTGTACAATTAACGAGCAACGGACTGCTCTGCCCGTAGGAGGGCTGTTATGAGTAGGCACACAATTACACATGCCGACGAGATCTTTGTCGGTGCCCCGCAATCAGGCGGATTCAATGGTGCGAAAAGAGGCGTAGAAATTATGCTGGCGCATCAGCAGAAGATCCTCAACGCGCCAGCCGGCGACGTTGACGGTTTGGTTACCGCAGCAGGATCCGGAGCGACAGCAGCAGCCGGTGATGTGCCGATCGATGGTGCATTCCTGAATGCGGCGACTGGCTTTGGTGACATCGTTGCTGCGAGGAACCTTGAGATCGTCTCAGACAATGCTGGTGACACGACGCAAGTCATCACCATCACTGGTCGAGACATCGTGGGGAATCCGCAGGTCGAGAACATCTCAGCTAATGGCACCACGGCTGTTCGTGGACTGAAAGCGTTCTCGGTTGTTGAGTCAATCAGCAACTCAGTCGTGTTCGCCGGGGCTCTCACGGTAGGCACCAGTGTCACGCTGGCAAATATCGAGTTCGGCCTGGATGCTGGTCTTGAATCTGGAGCTGATGTTCTGCATGCGCTCACAGGCTCAACAGCAGCAGGTTCCGCAGGCGCGAACGATGGTGGCAACTTCGTCATCGCAGACGCCACCAGTCCAGCTACAGCGATCACAGGCGATGCCAGGGGCACCTACGGTCCTGGCAATGCGCCGGATGGCAGTGCTGATTACGTCCTGTGGTATCACCCAATCCTGACGAAGGACGGTTACGGCCAGAACTTCAGCGGCTAAACAAAGGGGAATGACATGAGACAGAGTGTCTTACAAATTGACCCCTATGTAGCGACCGATGTCGATGCTGTTGCAACGTCTCAGACGCCAGCAGCGGGAGGCGAGCAAGCTCTGACGCTTGACGGTGCGTTCGCATCTGGTGGTGTAGCCACAATGGATACACCTCGCCAGGTGTCGATCGTTTCAGCGGCGGATGACAGTGGTCGCGTATTTCTGATCACTGGCACCAGTCGTAAAGGCTCTCAGGTTGTCGAGGCAATCGTTGGCGCGGCCATTGGCACGGTTGCTACCGTCCAGGCATTCGCTACGGTTACTGAGATCCTGGTTGACGACGACACTGCTGGGGCAGTTAGCGCCGGCATTGTCACCGTGGTCTCGACCTCCTGGTATCCGATCGACTACATCAGGAATCCAGTCAATGTTGGCCTGGCACTCACCGTTGGTGCTGCCGTGGCTGATCTCACTGTCGAACTGACGCTTACGAATCTCCTGTCCAGGAGAGGCAATGACCCGCTTCCAACGGTCGGCCATCACCTGGGCTCGAAGTTCAAGCTGATCTATCCGGTGGTGAATGCCATTGATCACGATAGCCTGGTGAACGTCACAGCGGATCAGTCAGGCAATGTCGCTTTCCCGGTCACCGCTCTGCGGCTGGTCTCGAATGCGGCATTGACTACGGCTTCGGTGTTTCTGGAGGTCTTACAGGCTGGACATAGGGGAGCGTAACAATGGCCACAACGGGTACGTTTATTGCGGATCCGAACCTGGCTGCTTACGTTGACGAAGCGGTTGAGAGAGCTGGGCTCGATCTCCAGGAGATTGTGTCCCAGCATCTCATCTCGATTCGGCGTTCAGTCGGTTTCATCCTGTCACGGTGGTCCAACAAGGGCTTCCGGCAGTGGACCTTCACGCAGGTCGATCATACGACTGTGGTCGATGAGAACTTCTTCGACCTGCCGGCAGGCACGATCGATGTGCAGACTGTGGTGCTGCGCCGGAATGGTGTGGATACGGAGATGTATCCGATCTCCAGGTCCGACTACCTGATCATCCATGACAAGACGTTGACCGGCAGACCGGATCGATACTTCATCGATCGTCGCAGAGATACCGAGACTGCCACTCGTGTTCAGATGTTCTATTGGCTGAGTGGCGAGAACATCACTGACAGGATAATCGCGAATGTTTACGGGCAGATAGAGGATCCAGGAAATGCTCAAAATACCCTGGATATTCCGTTCCGTTTCCAGGAGGCATTCGTGGCTACCTTGTCAGCGAAGATTGCACAAAAGTACCAACCAGATCGATTTCGAGACCTGGTAGCTGAGGCTGAGGTGCTGTTCAACGAAGCTCGACATGAAGATTCAGAGAGCGCACCGATGGTGATCTCTGTCAATTACGACCGATTCTATGGGAGACGGTAATGGCAAGCAGACAAAATATTGATGGTCGCCCGCGGCCCAGCGGCGTTCTTCCTACAGTTCAGGCTGGGCCAGCAGCGGGACTTGCAGATCCGACTCCAACCCCGGTCGGCCCTGTTTCACAGGGACCACGAAGGGGACCACGAGGTCGTGGCGCTGGTCGTGGTCGTGCCGGTCGTGAAGCTGCCGCTGCTCGTGACGTTGGGATCAGTGATCCCAATCCAGATGTGCTTGAGCCTCCGCCAGTTATCCAAGTTCCACCAAGTCCTCCGCATGGAGACAGTCCGCTTCCTGGTGGCAGTCGTAGCGGAGGTGGCGCAGGCTATCGGGCGCGGACAAGTAAGGTCGCGAGGGAGACAACGGAAGAACAAACCAGGGCAGGCCGGCGAGGTCGGTTTGGCCAGAACGAAGTTAGAAGAACCGCTCCTACTCGAATATCCTATGGTGGATCCGACTATGGCAAGCGATATGGAAGTGGCCCAGGTGATGCTCCGAGATGGTCAACCTCGATGGGAGGTGGTGGATATGGCACTACGCCAGAGCCGCTTCCACCAGAGCCGGAGCCGGAGCCGCCACCACCAGTAACTCCTCCATATACTCCGCCGACGCCACTGCCTCCTCGTGAAGAAGATCGTTATGATGATCCGCGCTACGAGCAGGAATAATCAGTGGGGGCTTTAATCTATGGCTATTGGAGCTGCATGGGCCAAAGGTAAGTGGGCTGTCGGAGAATGTGCCCGTTCCGGACGCAAGATGCTGCTCCGGAATATGATTGCGGATGGCTACTATCCGAACCTGATTGTCGATCCTCGTTGGTACGAGCCCAAGCATCCACAGGAATCATTGCCATCGGTCAGGGATCCAACGTCATTGTTCAGGCCAGCTCCTGAGCGAGATCAGATTGGTGCGACGATCAACCTTGGTGGCGTTCCTGCTGTGGATCATGTTCCTGGCGGAGGATTCGGCAGACCTCTCGGCGCTAAGATTACTGGGTTTGGTGCCATTGGCAGTGGTGTAGGAGGAGCCCAACTGTCGTTTGGCTATGCGCTTGGCAAGATAACCGTGGAGATCACCTGACGTGCCGACAACACTATCATTCACCTACGACCAGCTCATCGCTGCGCTTGGAACCTGGCTGGAAGAAGGATCTCTTGAGTTCACTGGTGATCTTCCGAACCTGGTTAAGCTCGGTGAAAGTCGCGTTGCCACAGATCTCAACTTCGAGATCTTTGACGTGGTGGTCGGAGGAGCCCTCACAGCCGGCCAGTTCGTCCAGGCAATCAAACCATCGAACTGGCAAGGCACCAGGTCCATTCACTTACGAGATGTCGGTGGCGGAGGTCTCAGGCGCTTCTTGCAACGCAGAAGCTACGAGTGGTGCCTGGATTTTGAGCCAGACGAGACTGCTACGGCAGAGCCTCAGTTTTATTCTGAGTTTACCGAGACTGAGTTCTTCATGGTGCCAGCTCCGGCTGTAACCAATGCCTTTGAGCTGCGTCAGATCCAGACTCCTGATTCACTGACGCCAGCGAACCAGAATACCTGGCTTGGCACCAATGCCGCTGACCTGTTGCTGTACGCATGCTTGACTGCCAGTGAGGAATGGTTGAAAGCCGATGCCGGCGAGGTGACCGCATGGAAGACGACTTACGGTGAGACGCTAAACGCCAGAAGGCTTGAGTTGAGAAGGCAGTGGAGAGCTGATTACAGTCCGGTCATGGAAGCGGCTAGGACGATAGGTGTCACATGACCATCATTGCCGGCACCAATTTCCAGTTCCTGCGGGATCAGCTATTCAACGGCATCCATGATCCTGAGAACGATGCTCTGTTCTTCGCGCTGTACACGACGCTGGCCGACATTGATGTCCGTACCGCGGATCTCCAGTCGGCCCTGTCGAATGAGGTGATAGGAACTGGATACGTGGCAGGCGGCTTTGCGCTTACGACGAATGTCATCTATACGCCAGGCGGAGCTAATCGTCCGGTCATGGACATCGACGACATCGTGGTAACCCCGGCGACCTGGGGCAACGTAAATCCAGAAGAAGGGGCTTTGGGTGGGGTCATCTACAACACCACAGCCGGGGCCCAGGCGAGCAAGATCATGTGGGTCATTAACTTCGGAACACCGATCGTCGTGGATAACGGGACATTGAGATTCAGTTTTCCCGATCCAACGAATCCAGCTTTGGCGATGGTGCGATCCGTTGGCTAATCTCGCTACACCTCTGCTGCAACTGGTCGAGCAGATCACCGGAGAGAATCCGGATGGCATCTGGGGCGATACGCTCAACAGCGGATTCATGGATCTGGTGGATGATGCGATCTCTGGGCGATCGGATATTGACGTGGAGACGATGGGTCAAGCACTGACAGATTTTCCTGGTGCGCCGAATGAATCCAGGGCCATGATGATGGTGATTGTCGGTAACCCTGGCACAGTGAGAGAGGTTATTGTTCCCAGTCGGCAGAAGCTCTACCTGGTCAAAAACGAATCAAACGCTGAGGTCATCATAAAGACGACCAGCAGTGTCGGTGTGCTGGTAGCAGTAGGAGACCTGGTTGCGCTGTACGTTGATCAGGTTCTGGATGATGTCATTCAAATTGGCTCGGTCGGAGGAGCTTTCGAGCAGGGCTCTACTTTTCAATCGCCAGCCCAGCCAGGAACGATTCTTGGATCAACTGCTGGCGCTCAGTTTCCCGGCCTCATTACAGCAACGCAGGGCAACATCGCCACTGCTCAGGTTCCTATTGACGCAGGTCCAGCAGGTGTCACGGTAGCTGAGACGAGTTATCGATGGGTCAAAACCAACTTCCCTGGTGGCACACCGGATGGCTCGCAGTATTCGCCATCACCATCCCTCGATCATTGCTATACGATCTGTATTGCGGAAGACGATGGAATCCTTACGATTTTCCATGCTTGCTACGTCTGCTTTTTTGCTGATGGGCTGAGCATCGAGTTCTTCAAGTGCAGTGGCGCGGCCTGGATTAGCGGAACCACTCGATTTGCCTCGCAAAATCATAAGCCTCTTTTCACAACTTACCCACGAGTCTGATCGATGGTCGATACCTTCACCTCAAGAGTGAGATTGCGTAAGCCGGAAGTCGGTCAAAAGCTCGACGAGTGGGCTCCTCCGATCAGTGCTGGCTTGAATGACGGTGTGGCCGACATGATCGATCAGGCAATGGCGCAGATCATCGAGATCAGCGTGACTGTCGGTAACATCATCCTGAGTACAGCCGATGGGCTTTCTGATACGCAGCGACCAATGTTTATTCGCGCCACAGGTACGGCTGGCGCACCGCGGGATATTTCAGTGCCGGATCCACCGACTCAGAAGATGTACGTGGTGGAAAATGCTGCTGACGATGACGTGACCTTCAAGACAATCTCTGGCTCAGGCGTGACCTTGATGCCAGGGATCCGCGCAGTATTGTTCGTTGATGAAGTCCAGGACGATGTGTTCTCGGTCAGGTTTTTGGAAGACGCTGTGGTCGCTCCATCGAGCTGGATCACTGGCACGTTCGACTTAGAAGGATCAGTGCCAACAAAAACAGTGACCTATCGCTTTGCGAACCAGGGTGAGCGGACCATGTTCCAACTGGAGGACTGGATAAACATCACGATGTCTCCAGACCCAGGCAATCCATTTTCAGAGTTCGACATGATCCCGAATACGCCGGCCCTGTTTCCTGCGATAGCTTTGCCTTCGTTTGATCAGTCATGGCCAGTCTATATGCGGATCAGTCCAACGATCGTCGAAAAGTGGAGCTTCACCATCGAGGGTGGTGTATGGAAGTTTTCTAAGGACGATTTCTTGATCCCGATTCCAGATCTCTCGGTCATGACGCTACCTCGTACCCAGACCATGACCTACTACAGGGAAGGTTTCTGATGGCTGATACCTTCACCCAGCAACTGCGACTGACCAAGCAGAGTGACCAGGAAAACGTCAACATCTGGGGCAACAATTACAACGATGGTGTGATCGATCTGTCCGAGGATTCTATTGCTGCCAGAGTCGATCTTGAGGTCACGCTTTCGAGTATCGAGCTGAGCGTAGCAAACGGCTCTCAGGACACTTCCAGGCCCATGTTCTTGCATGTGATCGGCCAGCCAGACGCGCCCAGGGTCATTACTGTTCCTCCGCTTCAGAAGCTATACGTTGTCTCAAACGAGACTGATCCACCGTTTGATGTCGAGATCAGGACCGAGGTCAATCCAGGGCGGCTCATTCCTCCTGGAGCGAGATCATTCGTGTACGTTGATCAGTTGAACAATGTTGTTCGTGCGCCGACTGATGCTTCCGGCAATACGGCACTGACGCTGGAAGCTCCGTTTCAATCTCAGGTTTTCAATATCTCCAATGCGACCGCTGGCGATACCCAGATCACGATCACCTTTCAGGCTCAAGGTGGCCTGACCGTTGTCAGGATTCCACTGATCGATACCACTATCAGCACCGATCTTTTTACCATTATTCCTGCTTCTGGCCCAGTGAATCCTGGCCTGGTGGCAAGTGGGCCAAACTTCAATGAGTATGATCTGTGCCTGAAGGAAAACGGTGTCTTGGTCGAATGCTGGTTCCGGTTTGGAACCTCTGGCCCAGTTCAGTTTAATCCCTCTGCTGGAGGACAATTCACTCCAGGATCTCAACGGGTGACTCAGTATCCGCTTGAGTTCATTATTCATCGAGGGCTCAGCTAATGGCGCAGAGAGGCAAGCTGGTAGAGCTTGCGATCGGTGCAGGGGTCTTGACCGAGGAGACAGATCGTGGTGCCTTCGGTCGATACAAGGATGGCGACAAGATTCGTTTTCGCCAGCTCCTGGCTGAGAAGCTGGGCGGCTGGGTCTTGTCTTCGTTGGGTAGTGCGCCTGGTGACATAAACAACGATGACAATCAGTTCACTGGCCTGAGTGCAAACTACAGTGTTGGTGCGTCCACCATCCCACTTGAGTCACCGATTACCGTTCTGGATGGCGCTCCGATATGGCTCTTTGGCACCTCCCTGACTGGAGCTTGGGGAACCAGGACGATCGATGATGCGGGAGCAGTCGAGGGAGCATTTATCTTTGATCTCGATGCTGTGGTGGTGGCTCCCCTGGGCGCTGCATTCGTCATTGAGTATCCGGCTGAATTTCTTGGTGTTACTTCGGAAGTCCAGTTGCAGGCGGATTGGGAAGGACTCGATGGCGCGACTTCATACACCGAACTTTCACAAAATCTTGCGAGTGCAACTTTCTCCGGTGGCGCAGAGATTGATACGGCGCAATTCAATTCCGGCGCATCTGCATTGCGGCTCGTTAGATCGTCCAACAGCTTTGCCAGCTTCCCTGATATTCCTGCATTCGATTTCGGCACTAAAGAATGGACTTTGGAGGGGTTTGTAAGATTCGCTTCGTTGCCACCAATCGGCACAACCACTGATCCCGGTTATTGCCTGGCTTCGATTTGGGATGACGGTAATGTTGAGCAGATCCGTTACGAGATCATCCGTGACGCCTTCGGTACGCGAGTAAAGCTCGCTGGTAATGGTGGATGGTCGGAACAAAGCACGATCAGCGGCGGTGTCGCACTCAACACTTGGTTTCACTGGGCTGTCACTCGCGATTCTGCCGGCGACATTCGTGCGTACTTCAATGCCACCTTTGAGACTAGCGACTTCGGATCTGCTCCTGCCGACATGGGTGGTTCAGCAGCACCGCTTCGCATTGGTCAATCGGATGGCATTGGAAGAACTGACTTCATGGACGGTTGGATCGACGATGTTCGCTTGACGATTGGCACTGCCTTGTACACCGGAACTGGCAGCATCACACCAGACAGTACGCCTCACCCAGCACCTACATCAGGGCCCGGTGGGGTGGCGATAGTCGGTGGTGGCACGGTGGGCTCTGAGATCCTGATCCTGGGCAGCCCAGTGAATACTTACCTGAAAGCCGGCACGATCGTCAGGATTGATCTCGATGGTGGTGGTGTTCATTTCACCAAGACCGTCACGGACATCAGTGCCGGCTCGTCAACGATCACGATACAAGATCCGTTACCTGATATTCCGGCTTCCGGCTTGCCACTTAATCTGTATTGTCGCACCTCAGACATTGTGGATGATGCCACTGAGCTGAGCTATGTGCTGCGCTTCCTGGCAGCAGCAATCCCATCCATAAAAATCGTCAGGCTTACTGAGTCTCTGCCGTGTGATGCCGATGGTCACAACGTCAACATCTTTGAGTTTCAACTGGTTACGGCAGATGGCGATCAAACCTCGACATCCAATCTGGCGATCACGCCAGTCACGTTGATTGCGAATATCGATGGCAGTGGCTTCCCTAATTCAGTCACGGTGGCTCCGGCCTTCCAGTCAGAGCAGACCTGCTATCTGGGATTCGCCAGGGCGCTGCATGACTGGGTAGATCTCGACGGTGAGCGATGGCTGGCTATTGGCACTGACCTGAAGCTGTACCTGGTGAACCAGGGCACACTGTTTGATATTACGCCGCTTCGCCAGACAGGCATTCTCACGGATCCATTCGACACGGTTGTAAGTGATCAGACGGTAACCGTGAATGATGTGGCTCACGGTGGCGCGGTCGGAAACTTTGTTCGATTTACGGGAGCAGCAATCGTTGGTGGCCTGAATCTTAATGACGAGTTCCAGATCGCCACCGTGATCGATGCAAACACTTACACCATTGAGGCAGACTTCCCGGCCATCGCTACCGCTTCAGGTGGCGGCACGGTGCTGTTCGAGTACGACATTGACATCGGGGCAGCCGGCAATGTCACGGTGCAGGGCTGGGGCACTGGCCCGTATGGCGGAGGTCTGTACGGTTTTGGATCAACGGTCACCGGCATCGCTGTCAAACTCAGGATCTGGAGCCTGGATAACTTTGGCGAGGATCTGCTGGCCGCGCCGAGCAGTGGGTCTTTGTATCACTGGGATCTGAGTCTCGGTACGACCTCTCGTGCTGTCCTGGTGGAGGAGGCTCCGGCCACCATTCAGTACATGCTGGTGTCTCCGGAAGCCAGGCATGTCATCACCTTCGGTGCAGGAACAGGGAGTGCATTAGCTCCTGGTGATCCAGATAAGCTCCTGATCAGATGGTCCAGCTCGGAGAACTTCGAGGACTGGGTGCCGACCTCGATCAACACTGCCGGCGACCTGCGCCTGGATAAGGGCTCAGAGATCGTCACAGCCATCGAGTCTCGCGGCGACATCATCATCATGACCGATGAGTCGCTTCATGCGATGCAGTTTATCGGTGGCGCTTTGGTCTTTAGCCTTAGACATTTGGGTCAGAGCGTGGCGATTATCGGCCCGAATGCCGGCGTCGATGTGAATGGCATCGTGTTCTTCATGGGCGAAGACGACTTCCTGATCTATGACGGTGTGCTGCGAGTGCTGGATTGCGATGTCCGCAACCAGGTATTCGATGATCTCAATGGAGATCAGGGCTTCAAGGTCTTCTCCTCAGTCAACAAGTTGTTCACCGAAGTCTGGTGGCTCTATCCGCAGGCTGCCTCCGAGACCAATACTCGCTATGTGAAGTTCAACTACAAGGATCTGGTGTGGGATTTTGGCACTCTCGAACGTACCGCTTTCCACGATTCCAGTGCTTTCTTGTTGGCTCCATACGCTACCCAGGGCGGCAAGTTATTCCTGCATGAGACAGGCGTGGACGATGCCGATGAAGATGGTGTCTTGCATGCGATGATCTCGTTTATCGAGACCTATGATGCGGAGATTGAGGCAGGTGGCGAACACATAATGCACATCTCCAGGATGATCCCTGACTTCAAGAACATGACTGGTTCAGTAGATCTGACGATGACTGGCCGGCAGTATCCCCAGGATTCAACTGACGAGGTGATCAAGGGACCATTCACGATACTGCCGGGCACCGATCGCATCGATATGCGGATGAGAGCCAGGCAGATTTCGTTCCGAATCGACTCCGATGCGCTGGGCGACGATTGGCGTATGGGAACCTGGCGAGCAAACGTCAGGCCACATGGGAGACGTGGCGGTGGGTAGGCCATCCTTTCCACAATTCGACGCTGAATACGATCAGTACAAGATGCGTCAACTGGTCGATGAGTTGATTCGATGGATCAACACGGTCGAGGCTGCGACAGGCAGTAGTGGTGGTGGCGTTGCTCCTATTGAGACAGTGCATAACGCACTGACTGGTCGAGACGCCGCGGATGCTCATCCTCAGACTGCGATCACCGGACTGACCTCTGCCCTGGCAGCGATCAACTTCCAGGCCCTGATCAACACCACCAACATATCGGTGAACAGTGCCGGCATCACGGTGAATGCCAATGCGATCACGGCCCTCGATGTGAGGGTCACAGCCAATGAGGCTGAGTTTGAAAATGCACGTACACAAAGGTATTTCCTGGGCGAATGAGTAGCGGCATACTTGGACAGGCAGCACCACCAGCGGCTACGCTCACGGACATCTATACGTGTCCGAGCAACATCGTCGCTGCTTTGCGGGTTATCATTACAAACCGTAGCAACACCAAGATAGGGTTTCGGCTTGCTGTCTCGCCGGATGGTGATGCGATTGCGGATGAGCATTACATTGCTTTTGACAAACTGATTCAAGGTAACGACACTGGCTCGACCATAGCGATTGTCTTGAGTGAAGGTGACATTATTCGAGTGTTTGGCGAGACAGCGGATCTTAGTTTCACTGCTACAGGTGAAGAACGACCTGAGTAATTGATGGAGAGCGACATGGCGATAACAGAGAAATTACAGGCAGCAAGGAAGCAGGCACACAAAGCACGATTGAAAAAGAAAGGGGATAAGGATTATCCGGAGTTCTACGCTAATCAACCCTTGCAAAAGGTCAAAGCGGCTGAGAACGAGACAATCCGAAAGGCGAGACAATCCGTAAAGGATGCAGCGGAAGATCTGGAGCTTGCCGAAATTACTGGCGAAGGACTCAAGGAGGCGCAGGAAGGTCTCATTGTTGCCAGGATCCTGGTTGAAAAACTTGAAAGGGAGAAGCGTACACGTCCAGGCGCTAGGCTCAGTGCCGCTGGAGGAACACGAACATGAGTGCTACGAATCTATTTGAAGATGATGTCCTTGATCTTCTGTTCACAAACGTAGCAGCACCGAATGTCGGTGACGCAGGCGGCTTGCAACCGTCAGTCGCAGACGGTAACTGGAATATCTCGTTGCACACTGGCAACGCGATCAGTGACACCTCGACGCTGCAAACGGATAACGAAGCTGCTTTCACCAACTACACACGAGTCTCGGTTGTTCGATCGGTTGCTGGATGGACTGTTGCTTCTGGTACAGCTACCAATGACGCCGCGATTACATTCCCACAATCCGGATCAGGCCCAGAGACTGAGACTGATGTTGGCTTGGGATTCGCATTTTCTGGTGCTGGCGTATTGCAGATCTTCTCGACGCTCGATGCAGATCTGATCGTCAACAACCTGGTGACACCGGAGTTCGCTATTTCCGCGTTAGCAATATCGCTCGATTAGTTCAGCACACTTGTTGTGCCATATAGGAGAACGAAGTGAAGGATCTATTTACATCAGAGCA
>Ga0114947_10000246_pt1 | contig 17463 bp, 12 predicted proteins | sample CR02metaG_FD_99656 | JGI IMG/M metagenome (GOLD analysis project Ga0114947, IMG submission 99656) | Deep subsurface microbial communities from Mariana Trench to uncover new lineages of life (NeLLi) - CR02 metaG | ecosystem: Environmental > Aquatic > Marine > Ocean trench > Sediment ...
CGCAAATTACGTAAGCACTCCACAAAATGGCAATGAGGTAATACCAATGCCATTTAAGTTTGTAACGTCATTAGCAGGAGGAGATGACCTCGCAGTAACGTTGAATATTAAGTCATTAGATACAACTGCTGGTTCAAACGCAGTTGTAACTGATACAGTTAACGTACAAGAATAACCCTAATCGACAGGTCAGCGAACCAAACTCCTTTTTTTTTATTTTTTTTAAGAAATTTTGTCAGACCATTGATCCTCTCTAGAAATCCAAAATTTTCAAAAGCAAAGTTACTACGTATATAATCGGAATTTTACTATATGGGGACTCTACGAACAATAATTGGAGTTTGGTTTCAGTTTTGGGGAGGAATTTTGATGATTGTAGGCATAGTTTTCTTGATTTTTGGGGGTAGTGCATTATCTTTTCCAACTTTTGATTTTATTGGTAGTTTACCACTTACCTCGCTTGCATCGACTACACCAATGTTTTTAGAACCTAATTCTTCAAATGGTTGTCTCGTAGGATATATTTTCAATCCAAGTGTTGATCTCTGTCAAAGAATTGGTAGTGATACTCCACCACCAGAAGAGATCAGTAGTGTTTCATTATCATCAATTGCAGGATTCGGTGGTTTGATCTATCTTGGTTTTGGAATTTTTGAATTTTTAATTGGTACAGTCATTCGTGGAAAATAATAACTATTTTAAAGTGTAAATGGCAAAAGGAAAAGGCAAGTCAGGGATGCTACTACTTGTCACTACGATTATCGGAATTGGATTACTAAGTTTTGGAATGATACAATTAAATTTTGATCTGTCCTTCATTGGTTTTGATATTACTGGTAACGTAACTGCGTTAGCAGTTCCAGAGATTGATGAATCAAATCAAAGATTACTAGGAGCAAAAGCGTTTGTAGGTGATGGAAATGTAATTGAAACTGCACAAAGATTTGCAATAGGTGAATTAATATTTCATTTAGAAAATCCAACTGTAATTACAGACTTTACAATAAGAATTGCAACAGAAGATCCTGATGTTGAAGTGAAAGGATTTATTTGGTTAGATCCTTCATCAGCAACAAGTTTCGAAACAGGTGCATCAACTCCACAAAGAATTGCATTATCACCAGATGTTTTCAATGGGACAGAGATTGGAACAGTTTTGAAAGATGTAACATTTACTTTCCCACAAGCACTTGTGCTAGAACCAAGACAAAATTTTATATGTGAGAACCCTCCAATTTGTGAACCCTTTGTGCCATTACAATACATAGTCGGAATTAGAGTTGACAATAACCTTGCAGGATCATTTACCTATGCATTTAATTCAACAGAATCATATACAATACCAGACGAAACATTTTTTGAAGGAGGAATAAAAACATTTCCAGAAACTCATAAAGGTGTTATAGATAGAAACGTAGCATTCCAATCAGAAATTAATTTCGATCCAATTGATATTATTGGAGTTTTAGGTATTGATATTTTCCATAATGCTCAGTTTGGACAAGAATTGATGGAAGAACTTGAAGAAACTTTGATGGAGAATTCAACTGCAACAGAAGAGGAACAACTTACAGCATGTATTGCAATATTCCCACCACCTCCAGAATGTGTAGGTGATGATCCATTAGCACCACAAGAATGTGGAGTTGCAGAGGATCTTATTCAGGGAGTTTGTGTATGTAAAGATGGATTTACAGCAGGAGTAAATCCGATTACTGATGAGGATACGTGCTTTGTTGATAAAGGAATGATCAACGGAGATATTCTTCCTCAATTGCAAGTACCTCCAAGAATTGATCCAATAGTATTCTTAGGTGCTGGTGGAGTAATTTTAGTCGGTTCGTTAATTGGAATTGGCGTGAGAACTATTAGAAAGTGATGTAGATGGTAAATGCTGGTAGAATATTACTGCTCAGCACAATAATTGGTGCAGGATTATTAGGCTTTGGAATATTACAGTTAAACGTAGATCTATCTGCAATAGGATTTACTTTAGCAGTTGTGACAGGAACAAATGCAACTTTACCAATACCTCTGATTGATGAATCAAGTCCAGTTTTATTACGAACATTAGATTTTGTATTTTTTAATGATCCTCCTAATACTATTACAGAATCTTCACCAAGTTTTGCAGTTGCAGAAAGATTTGCTAGTATTCAAAACGCTACTGTGATTACAGAATTCACAATGAAATTAGCAACAGAAGATCCAAATGTTACTGTCACAGGATATGTTTGGAGAACTGATTCCCCACTTAGACTTGTATCATCAGCAGAGACGTTTAATGGAACTGAAATAGGAACTGTACTTAGAGATGTGAAATTCACGTTTCCAAGAGCAGTAGTTCTTGAACCATCACCAGAGTTTATTTGTCCTGATTCTATTCCTGAATTTCCAATATTCTGTGGTCAACCTATCATAAACAACTATGCAGTAGGAATACGAGTTGATCAAAATCTAGCAGGATCATTTACCTACGGATTCATTAATGTAGATACTTATCCTGATGATGTATTTGAACCAATTCCTCCAGATGCTCATAGAAGAGTCGTAGATTTACATGTAGGTTTTGGAGATCGAGATTTAGATAGTGAATTTTCATTTACATTTACACCATTAGACCAATTCCAGAGGATTACGCCTTTTTGTGAACAAATACCAAAACCTTTTGAGTGTCAGGAAGGAATGATTGGAATAGAAATTTGGCATGATCAAGCACTAGCACAAAACTTGGAAGAACAAGTTGACGAAATAATTGATCAAATTATAAATCAAACTGATACTGTAACACAAGAAGAGGAACTAATAGCATGTATTGCAATTTTCCCACCTCCTCCTGAATGTACAAATGAAGTTAAATTGGATCTAATGGAATGTGGAATAGCAGAGGAATTAGTTAATGGAATTTGTTTGTGTAAAGAAGGATTCACTAGACAATTCGTACCATTACAAATACCATTATTGTCACCGCTACAGCAAGGAACTTTTGAGTGCTTTCTCATCGATGTTGAACTAATTCCACCTCCATTACAAATTCAACCTAGAGTTGATCCAATAGTATTCTTAGGTGCTGGTGGAGCAATTTTAGTCGGTTCGTTAATTGGAATTGGCGTGAGAACTTTTAGAAAGTGACTATTTTCTAGTGTATAATGGTACTTAGATCATCAACTGTTCAAGGGACTGTAACTAGAGTTTCCACAGTAATTTGGGTTCTAGCATTACCGATGATCTTAGGATTTTTCGCATTATCAAATATAGATAATGAAGTCGAGTTTAGGACTTTACAAACATTCTTCTTTCTTTACTTAGGATCAGGCGTAGGAATTCTTTTTGCTCAGGCAAACTTGGGAGGAACTGGTGAAAGAGCAAGAGATCTGAATATTTTCTGGACTAACGACATCGATCTTAAAGGTCTGATTTGGATTGGTGCAGGAATTTTTGGAATATTTGTGTCAGTATTTGCGATTCTAGTAGTTGCATCAGGTGGTGATATAGAAACTCTACGAAATGCACAGTTTGTTGGGATATTAGTTGCTGGAATAATAATGATGGTAGCATTCTTACAGACTCATGCTCTGTTAGTACCAATAATTATTCATGGAGTTTACAATAGCACGATTGTTTATCTCAATAGAACACAGTTTTCAATTGTAGGTGGTCAGCAACAGTTCGCTGTTGCACCAGATCAACAAGTATTACTTGGTGTAAATGAGATTGGAATTGGTTTTCAAGGAGTAAGTGATCTATTTTCTGAATTTATTTGGCAGTTTACACTTGTTGCAACCGCAGAAGAGTTCCTAAAGTTAGCAATTCTGGTATTCGTTGTAGTTCTTATCAATGGTTTCTTCCAGTCCAAAGGTCTTAGTGTGCTAATTGGTGCTGGTGTAGCGATCATCTTCTGGACTTCTTTGCACCTAGTAAATGCGATTTAGATGACTAAAAACAAAGGAAAGACTGGTAATAGAATAATTATTGCAAGTGGAATAATAGGTGTTGCATTTCTGTATATGGGATTGACATCTGGAGGAACAGATACAACAATTTTTGAAGATTTTATAGGATTATCAATTATTGATGCCAATAGTCAGAGAGTTTTTTGTGACGGTGCTAACTGTGTTTGGAATTGGAGATCTTTTAATCCAGTAACTGCAACTGGTACAATAAAAGAAAAAATAGATCTAGCGTTATTCAATATTGACGAACCAATAATTGTAACTTGGAGAATTGATATAAAGATGATAGCACCAGAATGTGAATCTAATTTAGATGCTTTACGAATGAATATCGAAATAAACGATGGGGTAGATACAACATTCCCAAGTGTAGCAGGAGTAACTCAGTCAGTAGATATTTCTAGATTCGTTACAACAAACATAGGTGAATTAGAAATTCAAATTGGTACTGAATTTTGCTTTCCTATTGATCCTAATACACAAAATTTTTCTTTTTCTAACGGTGAGTTTCCTCCATCATCACCTACAATATTATTTACTCAGTTTGGAGCAGAGTCATCTGGTGAAATAGAAGAAATAATAGAAGAGATGATGATGGAGCAACCTATTGAATTAGTTGAATGTTTAGGATGTAGTGGAGATGTAATTTCAATGGCAGAAAGTCAACAAATGTGTCCACTATTAGATTGTTCACCAACACCACCTACAAATGGAAATGGAAATGGAGGCTTTCCGATGTTAACAGTTGAAACTGGACTAGCAACTCAGATCTTTGTTGTATTGGGAGCAATTATTGTAGCAGTTGTTGGTATTGCAATCTTCATAAGAAGAAGATCTGCACCAATTACAGATTTCTAAATAAATTCGTCTAGACTATGTACTATCTTTGGTTTAGCCTTATCAAAAGAAACCAGTTCGACAAAATCAAAATCATCATATTTGATGCTTAATTTTTCATTTCTAGGTTTACCATTAGCATTTCTGAATCCTTTTTGAAAAGATATTGTTTTTTTGTAAGATTCTTTATTTATTTCAAGTAATTCAATACTATTCAACTCAAATCCTTTGAATCTTGGTCGAGATTTAGCACCTCTTTTAATACGTTCTTTCTCATAGGCAGATGTTTTACCGATTAGATTCTTATGCCATTTTCTAAAATTTCCTCCAACATCAGCAACTGGTTTACCAAATGCAATAATGAATCTAATTTTATTAAACTGAGTAATAGATTGCCACATAGCCTCCATATCATTAAGAGGAATAGGAGAAGTTTTTCCAGAATGTGCTTTGAAATCTAATTCACCATGAAAGAAGGCATCGAATTGAACTCTTCCATTACGATATGTGATTGGACTAGGAATTGTTACAAAACTTCTAAGTCGTTCTTTACACCAGAACTGAAAGTACCAACCATGCCAATACATTTCTCTCCATTTACGATCACCAGAATTTTTCATCTCAGTTATACATTGTTTACCAGACCAGTAGGTAGGAATTTTTGAGAGTTCTTCCATTAGTTGATCAATTTTCATGGAATATTCGTACAAAACTACCTCTTATTAATAGTCTCCAAACCGCATAGTAACCCCGAACGGTTAGAGTATAGGCTAGGCGTGGAGGTAGGCATTGATTTAAAACCACTACGTAGCATGATTGAAATCGTAGGCGTGTGAACAATATTGGTTTAATCATTAAACTTTTTGAGTAAATCGCTTATTTTACAATAGAAGTCCCATTTTATTTTGTGGGAAAGAAGAATTTTGTAAATAGGCTTACTGTTACTGCTAAGATCGTCATTGTCATTGGAGTAATCACATTAATTATTGGAGGTATTTTCTCAATTCCATCTCTTGGTGTTAGTGACCGACCAGATATTGGAATATTTACCGATCAGTTAGCACTTTCAGAAGATTTTGTTCCGTTTAGAATTGCAGGAGGTGTAAGAACTTCTCTTGGTACGATTGATACATCAAATACGATTGATGTAATAACAGGATCTCAGGTTTCCGAATTGTTAAAAGAGTTACCTAGTAATTGTGGACTTAAACTTCAAACGACAATAGTTTTTGATGATGGTACTAGAAGGGTATTCAGTTCAGGAGCAACATCATTTGCACCAGTTCAAACGTTGTCATTAGTGACTGGTCAAGGACAAACAATAAAGCAGTTTGAAACTGTTCCATTACTAAGATGTCCAGAAGTATTTGCAAAAGATGGTTCAAGGCATGGATATGAACATGAATGGTTAGCAGGAGTCGCTATCTTATGGAGTGCATACAAAGATGATGGAACTTTATTCAAGGAAGGTTCGTTACAGACAAAGGGACTTACCACCCCAAGTAAAGAATCTGATATATTCGCAAGTATTCTTGCAGGAACTTTAGGATCAGCACGACCAGTTTGTGATCCAGTCACATTTGCAGATATTGGTGACTTGGCATCTGCTGGTTATTCGGCATTTGAGATAAAAAGATGGCAAGAAACATTTGGTAAAAGTCCGCAGGGAGTTCAGGCTACTGGAATTTTCATTGGAAATGAGAGAGCAATATGTGCAAAAGATCCCAATGGAGTAGTCGCAGATCCATTTATTATAACAGCAGATGAATTAGAACAAAGAATTGAATCGGCAGGAAAGAAATTTGAAACTACATTAATAATTGTACCACAAGCAGGAACATCAATTTTAGAAATTCCTTTCCTTACTCAACAGTTAGGTGAACCATTCATATCTGTAAATGGAATTGATCAATTCGTAACAAAACAATTTTTATCATTCGCAGTTGATAACCTTTCAACTCAACCAGATCCAGTAGATATTACTCCTCCACCAACAGGAATTACAAGAACTGCTCCTAAAACAGTATCATTTAATCCAGTTAAAATTGATATTGCAAATCTAGAAGATGCAAAGAGAACTGTTACATGGAGAGTTTCATTAAACAGTTATTCAGTGTCAGAGGGATTACCAAACATAGTAGTTAGTCCGTTTGATGATGGAAGTGGATTCTGTGGACTTTGTATTGGAGAATTATTTGATTCTGTTTTCGGTGGTACTACTGATGGTAAAACAGCAACTATACCAATGAAAGATGCAGGAATATCAGGTGATAATAGAATATTTCAAGGAAAATGGATTGTACAAGAAGGACAGTCTCTAGGAACTTACGAATTAAAAATAACTATGAACAGAGGTAGTGTTGCAAAGTTAGTTGAGGTAGTTCAAAGTGCAGAGAATGCACCATCTGAAATGCCTGTTAACGGATTATGTACAGAAGGAAAACAACTTGTTGAAGATACCGATGGAAATAGTTTTTGTGTAGCAGAGTGTGCTGGAGATCTAAAATATGATATAATAAAGAAAGCATGTGCGCAAGAGGGAGTTTGTACAGAAGGCTTGGAAATAATTACAAAAGATGATGGCACTAAAGTTTGTGGAGAAACTCCTTCAACTCCAGTAACTACTGATAATGGAGACAATATTTGTAAAAAAGGTTTGAAGTTTAATCCAGATAACAACAAGTGTGAACAGGAATCAACAACTCCAATACAGAAATGTAAAGAAGGAGAAACTTTAGTTAATACTGGATCAGGAACAAGTTGTATTCCAGCAATTCCAGACTTTGTAAAATTACTGACACCTATTGCATGTTCAGATAAGATTGGTTTTACTGACGAAGGATTCTGCTTACCTCCATCAGTTGTCGGTTTGTTCCAGAATCCAATACAGATTCTATATATTGGAATTGCAGTAATTGTAACACTTCTTGTACTAAAGTTCTTGTTCAATCAACTAACACGACAACGTGGAGGATTAGTTTTACAACAGTGATTCTAAATGGCAAGAAGAAGAAAAGGAATACTAAGGTTAAGTAAAACTCAGTTAGGTTTCATTGCTGGTATTGTTACATTAGGAGTAATAATAATGACAGTATTTTTTCCTAACATAGTTTCATCTATTGTACCATCAAGTGATGAATCAACCACATGGACATTTGCATTTCCTGATATAGATACAATCCAAAAGTTTCCAACAGCATCACTACCACTTCTAGGTTTTTTTATACCAGAAGGTTTTGTAGAAGTTGGCAGTTCCATAATAGAATGTGACTTCAAATTCAGAGTTCAAGCATTTAATCAGGTTGGTCAGTTAGTTGAACAACGATTTACAGGTTTTAGTTCACCCAATACAATATTCACAACATTTGATATTTCTACAACTGGTACATTTGGTTCACAAGGACAGTTCACCGAATTTGGAATTGCAAATAAGATTGACAAATATGAAATAACTCCAGTAATCAAATGTATTAAAAAACTAGGAGATCTTAGTTTTGAATCAGGGATTGTAATAAATCAATCACCAATAACACTTGATACATTCGTTACAAAACCAGATGGTAGCGTAGTAAAATTAGCACAGCAAAGTAAAACTGTTACAACTAATGGTGCAGGAGATTGTGTATTAATTGTAAGAACTGAGGATGTATTTGGTTTAATTCCAAATCCATTTACTGGTGTTAAACAGGTTCTAAGAAACAATAATGATTGTGAATTCAGAGGAATAGGAGGTCAGTTAACACCAGTTCAAAGATTTACAATACAAGCAGATGCTATCGATAATATCTTACCACCTCAATTACGAGAATACAATACAAATGTTAGATTCCAAATGAAGGGAACATTAAACATGGAAAACATATTTGCAAGTGTAGGAACTACACAGATATTTATTTTAGATCCTTCTGACCTTCAAAAAACATTATTTATCAAAGTCGATAAAAGAGCAGATGTATCACCTCAAGATCCATCACTAATACCACAAACAATTGATGTTCTTAGAGGAGTAACAGCAACAGGTAAAACAATTATAACAACAAATGGACTAAATCAAGCAAAAATTAATCCAGATATTGCTGGTGACAGACAACTTACAATAACAGCATTGTTAGATGGGTTTGAAGGAGGAATAGAAACCCAACCTAAAGTAAGTTTGAGACATATAAGCGGATCATTTGTTTCTGGTTCAAATACAGTAACCATGTTCAGTTCAGGTGGAGATCAGTTTTCAAATGCTCAACAGACATTAAATATTCCAAGTAACATAGCAGATGGAAGTTACCAGATTCAAGTTAAAAACAGTAGAACTAACGTAGGAACAGCAACAATTATTGTAAAAACACCAGCACCAACAGTGATACAACCAGAAACATGTGATGCACCTATGGTTTCTGATGGAATGGGAGGATGTAAGGAAGAGTCAACAACACAACAATGTAATTTAGGTCAAAAATTAATTGATGGAACATGTGTACAACAATTCTGTGATGATGGAACTCCTGTAAGTGCTACAGGTGGTTGTATAATTAGAGTCGATGTAGGAGAGCAATGTAGAGATACTGAAATTGATAACGGTGATGGAACATGTACACAACCAAACTGTGGTATAGGACTAAAGTGGAATCAATCAACATTCAGATGTGAAACAATAGATTGTACTGCACTAAAGGGAACAGGGTATGAATACGATACACAATTTCTTGAATGTGTAAAAACAGATATTGTATGTGGTGGTGGAGAAGTTCTTAATGAATCAAAGACTGGTTGTATAAAGTCAGAAGATGTAGTTGGTGGAGGTATAACTCCAAACATTTTGAAAATTAGACAAGAATTACGTTATAATTTAGTAACAACTGATCAATCTGGTGGAAGAACTCCATTAGAAAGTGGAACAATCCCACCTGATGATTCACTCTTTGCAAGTTTAACTGCTTTACAATTCACTATTCGGGATGATCCAGACGAATTTGGTGTACAATTCGGTGAGATGGAAGTTGATTCATTTCTTTTATTACCATTAACAATTAGCAATCCAATGCTTTCAAACGTTGAACTTAAACAAAAAATACATTTCTATCATAATAATATTATTCAAACTGACGGTATTCCAATAAAAAATGAACCATCTCTTTCACCAATTAATATTCCACAAGGAGCAATCCTTGATGTTAAAAGAGGACTCGGATCACAAGGGGGAATTGGAGTATATCAATTGGGTAAAATGCAGTTATCAACAAGTGAAATATTATCAGCAGTAACAGGAGCAACAGGTGCTTTCAATTGCTTTGAGGAAGGGGATGTATGTACAACAATTGGTGGTATAGAGTTGAAGGAAGGTAATACAATTAGTGTAATGTACACAATTGAAGGAAAATTTGATCTAAAAACTGGAGATGGAAGTTCATTTAAAGGAGTTATAGGACAGATGAAATATTTCAAGAACTTAATTTTCACAGATAAGGTTCTAAACGGTGATCAGTGTACTGGAAAATCTGGTAGACCATTACTACAATGTATGTGGGACACAACTGGAAACAACTCATTAGAAGGAGTTTGCCCAACTCTAGGATTCCAAGATTGCCTTAATTCACTTGATGATAGAACTATAAGTGTAATTCAAAATCAAATTTGTGAAGATGCAAGTCAGTTAGCAAGTTACATTGAACTTTTAGATACAGGTTCTGGTTTCACAGAAGAGTTTGGAGGCACAGGAGTTAAAACTACAGAAGAAATTCTAGATGACCTCAAGTTAGGTTTTGGTTGTAATCCAGATGAAGTAGTAGACATGATGATGGAAGAAGAGGCTTTCATGTGTGCAATAGGATCAGATCCAAAAGAAGGAATTACTGAACCTAAAAATCAAGAAGATTGTGTTGTAATTGACAAATGTAGTGAAGAGAAAACTGGAATAGTTGGTGGAGGAACTGCATTTACTTTGGATGACGGTACAACCGTCTGTACACAACAGAAAAAAGGAAATGGAAATGGAGGAAAAGTATGTGAAAGTGGTTCAACTTTTAACGAGGCACTACAACTATGTACATTCCCACCAGAAATGAAATCTACATCTACAATAGAAACAATTAATGCAATATTTGAAGGGTTTGCAAAATTTTTGGAAGGTATCAGTAATACAAATGACAGTGAGTTAACGTCAGGTGGTGGTAGTGGTGGTTCAACTACAGGTGCTGGAGCATGTCAAAACATATTCTGTTTACCAGCATTTTTCGGTGAAGATGATGATGGTGTACTTCCACCAATAATTCCTCCAACATTACAAATTGGTGGTTCACAAGAGGCAACAATTGCAATAGCAGTTATAATCATTATAGCAATTCTAATTACCTCTGTAGCAATTGCAAGGCGTAGAAGAAAGAGTGGATTGCTTGGCTAAACGCCCACTTTTTTCAAAGTCAATACTTGGAAACGTAGAAATTTTTGCAGTTATTGGCATCTTTACTCTTTATGCTTTAGAGTTTGTTGGAATTGATTCCTATTCTGCATTAATTCCTGATGATCATCCATTAAAACAAAGCGAGATACCACTTAGTTTGTTATCTCTTGAAGGTGAAGATACTGCACCAATTTCTGTTAAGGGATCAACACTTGTAATTGGTTTTATTCTAATCGGAGGTTCAGTTTTCTTTATTGTAATAAGAAGGGGAAGAAAATAAATGGTAAGGAAAAAAAAAGGTAAATTTACTACATTTACAGTTATCATATTAAGTGGTATTGTAGTTGTTGGCTTTGCATTTTTAGATGTACAATTACCAGATATAATTCCTCTAAGTGTGATAGATTCAAACAGAAATATCAACTGTGATGGCGTTGAATGTAGATTAGGATTTAATTTTGGAAGAGGTAACTTTGATGGAAATCCAATAATGGAAACAATTCCTTTATCAGAAGTTGATCTAAACGCACCAATTATTGCAGAATTTAGAATTGAACCTGTTGCTACAGAATTTAATGGAACAATTTCAGGAACTAACCCACCACTCTCATGCTACGAATTTACAATCAATGCAACACAAAAGATAAACCTCCAAGCATTTTCTCTACAAGCAGGTTCAACAGTTCCAGTATTGACTACATCAATAACAGAAGGAGGTTTCGGAACTGATTCAAGTGGTAGAACTGTGGTATTAGGAAAAAATATTCAACCACTTCTTACTGTAGGACAAGATATTTTGAATCTTGAATTAGTTGCTGGTGCGTGTGATGTAGGTTCAGGAATAAATTATTTCGTATTTCATGGAAGATGTTTTGCACCTTCGACTATTGCTACATGTTCAAGAGGTTCTTCTGGTGCAATAATTAATTTCTTATTGAAACCACTAGAACTACAACCAAATTCTAATCTTTTATTGGAACAAAATGATCACCTACAACAACATGATGAATTTGAGTCAGCATCAAGTTTCGCTGTAGCAGAGGCATTCCAGTTACCAGTTACAACAGTAATTACAGATATTACAATGAATATTGCTTCAAAGGATCTATCTACAAGAGTAACAGCATTCATCTGGAATATAGACGAAGTACCACCTAAACGTATAACACAATCAATTACTATTTCAGGGTTTGGCACACAAAATTTTCCCACAACATTTTCATTTCCTGATGCAAAAGTTTTAACACCTTTGACCAATTATGCTGTAGGCATTAGAGTTGATGGAAGTCAACCAAATTCATTTACTTATTCAGTAATTAGTCAAACAGCAAATACTCATAGATGTGTTATAGATAGATCTCCTGCAATTAATGGGGAAACCATGTTTGTTAGCAACGGACTTTGTGGCATTGATATTTCCCATAATCAGTTTCTTGCACAAACAATACTTGGAACAGGTGGACAAGGAGATACAAGTTTACAAGGAGTACAAGGAATTCAAGGAATAGAAGGTCAACAAGGAGTACAAGGTATAGAAGGTCAACAAGGAGTACAAGGTATAGAAGGAATAGAAGGTCAACAAGGAATAGAAGGTCAAGAAGGAATACAAGGTGAATCAGTACCATCATTAACAAGAGATGAATTAGTAGCAATACTTTGTGATGGAAGTGAAACAGAACCAGAATTATGTCAAAGAAGTGTTTTGTTGTTTACATTTTTGCAGATAGGTGATTCTTCATTCTGGTTGTTAATCTTAATCGGTGTAATTATCATTGTAGTTGGATTAATTGGAATTATAGTGAGGAGAAGGAAATAATTGGCAAAGAGAAGAGCAGGGTTAACTAATAACCAAATACTTTTGATATTAACAATTCCAATTACAATTGGTTCAGTAGTTACTATCATGAGTTTTCTTCTGACAACAGGAGTTGTTGGAAATCTTCAAGGAGAATTTCAATCACTTTCAGATCAGGTTCAACAACAGCAATCACTTGATTCCCAATTCTTAGCGCAGTTACCAATAAACGATCCAGCACCAGCAGTTTCAAATCAAACAGAAGTAATTTTTGAAGAACCAGATGGTTTTAGAGCAACAGATCAGGATCTAATCTCTGCATTTTTAGATGCTATAGGAATTAGAGTAACAGAAACATTTGATATAAGAGCAGACGTAACATTAATTGATGCAAATTTTGCTGAACAAATTGCAAGTTCACAAGTTAAAGTACAACCATTAGATCCAAGATCAGTAATTGTAGAACCACCACCAGAGTTTGATAACGCTAGATTTTTCATTAACACTGATTTCTCAAGACAGATAGCAGATAACGGAGTTAACCATCACAAGTTTTCTGGATGGAATATTGTGCAGGACTTTGGTGGTGCATCAGCAATACCAGTTGTAGTTACCACAACTACAAACTGTGCTGGAATTGTAGATAACACAGGTCTTTGTGTTCAGGTTATTGGTTCAAAAAACAATGATGATGATACTAGAAATGGATCAGTATTACATGGGTTATCAAAAGTTATCTCACTTGCCGATTGGACTGGAGAGGGAGACTTGATAGTTTCACTAGATTATGATTGCAATAGAGGATTTTATAGAGGATTCACTCAAGTAAAGATTACACTTGTTGGCGATGAAGTTGGATTAATTGATCAATTCACTACTCCAACATGTAATGGATTTGCAAAATATACAAAAGAAATATCAGAACTTGTAGGCAACTCAAATACAATCACATTTCAGTTTGGAACATTTACTGGAAGTGTAGATAAATTCAGGATGGATTACAAGTTTAACAATGCTCAATTATTAGGAAATTCAAGAATTATCAGACAGGCGCAAGAGGTAATACAACAAATTCCTCAAGCAAGTATAATTCAATCAAACGAACAGGGAACAATTTTAGACTTGGGAATAATTCAGACAAATCTAATTGGTAAAACATTGTTTCCAAATGAAAGAGTTGTTCTTACTGGCGACTTTGAAACAAGAATAGGAAGTTCTGGTACTTCTGGTGTGCCTTCTGGTGCAAAAACAATTTCACAACACCAACTTACAGCGAATGGAATAACTGATGGAGCAGGAGAAATTATAATTAAAATTGATGGACAGGATTCTTTCTTCTTTACGCTAGATGAGCAATTCTATGATGCAAACTCATTTCAAAAATTAACATTTGTAGTAAACAATATGATTGTAAATGTTGGAGAGGGAGATGAACTTAGAACATTTGAATACCATACTCCGTTTGTAACATATTTGCTGGAATTTAATGTAAGACCAGATGAAATAATCGCATTCAATGAAAAAGATGTGGCAATATCTGTATTGAAAAATGATTCAACATTGATAACATGTGGTACATCTGCTGGTGACATCAATGCAGAGGTTTTACCACCAATAGTTGCAGTTAATTCAAATGGATTTACTATTGCAATTACAAATCCAATATCAGGTAAAGGCGCAATAACAGATCCAATTACTAAAGAAGTTCAAGAAGATGCAGAATTCTGTCAGACAGTTCCAAACTTACCAAGAGATACAGAGATTACATTCAAAATCGAAAATAGTTTCTTTGAAGTTTTTTCACCAATAATTCAATCAAACTATTTTGTGAAATGCACTCCTAATGGATGCTCTAGCAATATAGGATATTCAGTACCATGAGTAGCATAAGAAAAAAAAGAGACACATTCAGGTTAATTAGATCTAGAGTTACTGGTGGAATTCTAATTGGTGTAATGATGTTTCTGGTATTAGGAGTAGTATTTTTTCCAGCAGTTGGAAAGGTTGCTGTAGGAGATACACCATCTACCGCATCAGTCAATCAAAAAATAAACGCACAGTTAGCAGGAATAAGAGATCAAGTTGGAGACACAATTCAAGTCAGTATTAGCGTAGGTGCGAATGAACAACTAACAGATTTACCGTTGTCTGTAACATCAGATGATTCAGCAATAGACCAGATTAGGGATGAAACGATTTTACCAGATGCATCTCCTTCGTTCAAGTTAAACGCAGACATTACAAAAATAGATTCAACAGGACATGCAACAAAGTCATCAGTTTCATTCGGGTTTACACAATTAGCATTTGTTGAAGATACAACTACAGATGATTTTTCGGAAGGAGTGATTCAGGTAAGAATGGAATTAGAAGGTCAACCAAATGTTAATGCAGTTCTCACAGGAATATTTGATGTATTTATTGCGGATAGAACAATTATCTCTCAACCATTTACAATCAAAACCGATCAATTAAGAACTGATTCAAATGGTAAGTCAGAAATAATATTCATTGATCAGTTTGGAAATCAGGATGAATTATATTCATTTTTCTTTGAGGATAACATTGACAGGTTTCCAGACTTTAGACTTACTGAACTAAGATTCGAAGTTAGAGATGTTAGATTACAGTCAAACTTGGATTCATTTGCTCTAGATATTGCACAAGTATTTTCAATGATAATTAATCATGATAGTTCAAAAACAGTAATTGTAAATGAAAGAGGAGAACCATCACTTGTATCATTAAAAGATGATGCAATAACAATTAGTGCATTACCAAAAAGTATTGGATCTGACTGTGTACCTAATCCTCCTATGGGAGATGTATTCTTATCAACTGCAAGTAATCCTAACGATAGAATCAAGATATTTTCAGGAGTTACAACAGGACAAAAAGATGTATCACCAGTTAGATGTTTTAACTCTTCACCAACTGTTTCAATAACTGATATTTCTAGAAATACAGACTACATAATTCAGTTTACAGATCCACAGGCAACAGTACAAATTTCAACTCCAAACTCACAGAAGGATTACAATTTTTCATGTCAATATACTGACATTTCATTAACTATGAGGGACTGTAACTTTGGCTAAGAAAAAATCAGGTTTGAACAATAGAATAGTTGCAGGAATTATTGGAGCAATTGTGGTACTGGTGGTAGTAGTACCTGTACTTCAATTGGTTTTGGGTGTTGATATATTTCCAGAGTCATTTGAAATTCCTGTATCAGAACAAGTACAAATACAAACTAATCAACAAATAATTGATGAAGTAAATAACTTGCTTTGTGGAGGAGGAGGAGGTACAGGAGATCCAAATCTAATACAAATTTCATCAGATGGTACAATAATACTTGATCCAAATCAAGTTGCTTGTATTCCTCTAGGAGAAACTGAATCAATGGAAGAAGAAGTTAGTCCAGAAGAAATTGATGAAATGGTTATGGAAAAAGAAGAAATGATAATTGATCCTCCAATTATGAATAAAACAACAAGTGAAGATCCTCCAATAGTACAACTCTGCGATCAAGAACCAGAAAATATTTTATGCCAAGTAACTCAAGTAGTATCTGCATTAAGATTAGAATCAATAGTTACAAAAATTGATTCAACTGGACTTTCAACATCTGATTTAGGTGTTTTTGAGATTCCATCACTTGCATTTTTAGTTGAAGATCCAACTGATAGAGATTTCAGAACAGGATTTTTAGAACTAACATTACGAATCTTAGCAGATGAAGGTACTAGATTTGATGTTACAGGTACTTTTGATGTGCTGGTCAACAATCAAACAGTATTATCAGAACAGATTCCAATACAGGCAAGTGGTATTATAGATGAATCAGGAGGTTTACCTTTATCGTTTTTGAGTCAAACAGGTTTACCTTCACCATTATTTACGTTTGATTTTAACGCTAACTTCGATAATTTCATTAATGAAGAGGTAAACCTTTTAGAATTTAGGGTAAACCTTTTGGAAGTAACTAAACAGGATGACCAATTTTCTTTAGTCGATCAGACCTTGTTTGAAATTGATATTGCAAGAGATGACATCCAACTAATCATAGTAGATGAACAATTGCAGACTTTGAGAGTTTATCCTACTGACTCTAGAATTCTAATAACCACTAAAGCCAATACAATTAGAGGCGATACCTGTATAATTGGTCAAAGTCTTTTTACAACTGTTGGATTTCAAGGAAGTACAACAGTTTTTCAATACTTTAGTGGAAGAGGATGTTTAGATGGAAGGCTACCACCACTCAATAACGTAGTTGCAGGAACAGCACCAGCACCATCGGTTACAGGAATTATCTTACTTGATGCACAGGGACAATTGTTAACAACTAGCGCAGGAGGAACAGGGAGAATCTTTGATGAATTGGTTACTAGAAATGCAAATTATACAATAAAGACGAGTTCACCAGATCTGACATCAAATCTATCATTTGGTAAGCCACAAGAAACCCAATCTTATAC
>Ga0114947_10000247_pt1 | contig 17462 bp, 16 predicted proteins | sample CR02metaG_FD_99656 | JGI IMG/M metagenome (GOLD analysis project Ga0114947, IMG submission 99656) | Deep subsurface microbial communities from Mariana Trench to uncover new lineages of life (NeLLi) - CR02 metaG | ecosystem: Environmental > Aquatic > Marine > Ocean trench > Sediment ...
GTGAATCATCTTTCGAGTTTCTTGACTCGTTCAATTAAAGCGCCAAGACGGCGAAAGCGCGCCACTTGCTTTGCCCATGACCGGGTTTCTACGGCCGCAAAGCTGGCAGCGTAAGTGCCCGGTACCGTCACATCTTTGGTAAGAACCGCTCGTGCCGCCACAATTACATCGTCACACACATTTATATGCCCCACAGCACCGGATGCGCCAGCAAACAGACATCGTTTACCGATGGTCGTGCTTCCGGCAATCCCGGTCAATCCCGCCATGGCAGTATGGGCGCCGATATGAACATTGTGCGCAATCATGCACAGATTATCGAGGCGTACGCCGTCTTCAATAACCGTATCGTCGATGGCACCGCGGTCGATCGTCGTATTGGCACCGATCTCCACATCGTTGCCAATGCGGACGCCACCCAGTTGCGGTACCTTGATCCAGCCGTCGGCTGTCATCGCATTGCCGAATCCGTCGGAACCGATGACGGCACCCGGATGAAATATGCAGCGAGCACCCATCGTGACGTCTTTTACAATGGTCACATTGGCAATGAGACGGCAATTATCACCAATCACGCTATCAGGACCGATGACCGACCCTGGTCCAATAACGGCATTCTCGCCAATCGACGATCGTTCGCCGACGACCACAGTGGCCCCGATGTGCGCACTGTCCGCAACGCTCGCAGAATCTGCGACAACGGCCGTTTCATGAACGCCCGGTTCAACCCGGGCCTCGGGACACACGACCTCAGCCATGCGCGCATACATCGCATACGGGTCGTCACAAATGAATGCCGCAACCGGACAGGCATTCGCGTCTTGCGCACGCAGAATTACGGCGGCCGCCTGCGTCGAAGGCAGCTCAGTTAGGTGGGAAGAGTTTGCAAGAAAAGTCAGCGACTCAGGAGTCGCGTTTGGCAACGACGCTACGCCGTTCGCAACCGCGTCCGGATCACCGATCAGCTCGCAACCAAAACGGGTAGCGAGTTCTCCGAGGCTGATCGGCATTCGAGTCGCCTGTCGCCAGCTTACGGTAACGTCGCTTCGTAATTGGCTACAACGGCATTCAGGACATCTTCTGTAATGTTGACATTGCTGCTTACGTACAGTACGCCGTCACCTACGATCAGATCGTAGCCCTGAGCCTGAGCGTAATCCTGGACCTCTTTCAGAACAGAACGCTGTAATACGCCGAATTCTTCATTCTGGCGAAGATTGCTGTCTTCCTGATATTCACTCCGCAGGCGTTCGAAATCACGACCCAGATCACGAAGATTTTTCTCCGCGTTGCGGCGTTCGGTCTCACCCATGACAGCCAGATCCTTTTGCATCTTGGCGCGAAGATCTTCTATCTCCTTTTGCTTGGCTACGATCTCACGCTCACGTGGTGCGAACTCTTCACGCAATGCGTCCATTACGGCTTTCGTTTGCGGCGCACGCTCAACAATTGCCTGCAGGCTGACTACGCCGATTTTCACTCCCTGCGCGGCCGCCGGCAGCGCGAACGCAGATACCAGCGCAACGCCAAGTGCTGCTTTAACCAACAGTTTCTTCATAAAACTCATTTATTCCATTCCCTTAAAATGCTTGTCCAATGGAGAACTGGAATCGTTCCAGTTCATCTCCGTAGTACCTGTCACTGCCCTCATACGCATTCAGCGGATAAGCATAACTGAATCGGAACAATCCGAGCGGCGCAAGCCACTGCACACCGATACCGACCGATGTGCGCAATTCGCTGAAATCGGCTTTGTAGAGCTGCGGGCTCCCCAATTTGTCAGTAAAGGCAACCTCGCCGTTATTAAATACGTTACCCGCATCATAGAAAAAGCTTGCCCGTGCCTGACTCGCGAACTTGTCCGGCAGCGGGATTATAAGCTCTAGCTGACTGGCAACCAAGATATTACCGCCGTACGGTCGTCCAAAACTGTCTCGCGGACCGAGGTAGGACTCCTTGAATCCGCGGACCGACTGCGGTCCACCGCCATAGAATTGCTTATAAGGTGGCACGGCCGTGGTGTCGCCCAAGGATTCGGCGATGCCGAGTTCAGCGTTCAGGCGAACAACCCACCTCTGGGTAATTGGGATATATTTCGTAAAATTGTAACGCGCCTGGTAATACTCGACCTCACTGCCGGGAACCGCGGCACTCAGGAAAAGCTGTTGATGCGTACCTCGCGTCGCGAAGATCGTGCGATTTCGGCTATCATACGACCAACCCACGAGCAGTTCGAAGGTGTCAAATTCCGTGCCGTTCAGCACGAAGCCGCCGCCGACGTCCTCTGTAAATTGATTACCGTTATTTGCGACCCAGTCCTGCGCCTGCAATGTGCTGTTACTCGATGACACTAACTCGGAGTGTTGAAATGTCAGACCAAACGACAGGCTTTGATATTCAGAAATCGGATACCCATAGTCAATCGTCGCTCCAGCGCTTGTTGTCGAGAAATCAGAAGCCGCGGACGTGAACTGCGTGATATCACGATAATTGATACTCAATGTGCGGCGAATTCCGTCCATCGACCGATACGGGTCGGTATGCGAAATACTGTAACTTTTTTGGAAGCGGCCGGTATTCACTTGGAGCGCAACGCGGTTTCCCGACCCCATAAAATTCGTATGTACGATACTGCCGTTCAATAGCAATTTTTGTGATTCGGAATAACCGACGCCGCCGGAAAACTGTCCCGGCATGCGATACTGAAGGTCGACATCGACATCGACCAGATCGGGACTACCGGGAACCGGTATGGTTCGATAATCCACTCCCGGCTCGATGTACGGTAGCCGCTGCAAGAGAATCTTGGATCGATCCATTAACGGGGTCGAAAGATATGCGCCCTCCATCTGCCGCATTTCGCGGCGCAATACTTCGTCGTCTACCTGATCGATGCCGTTGAAGTTGATTTTGCGAACATAGACACGGTTCTGCGGGTTTACGTAGAAAGTGACGGTTGCCTCTTTAGTGTCGTGGTCAAGCACCGGTACCGGCTCAATCTCGGCATTGGCATAACCTTCTTCGCCCAATCGGAACTGCATGTACTCCGCCGACCGTGTCAGCAGATTCAGATTAAAAACCGAACCCGGTTGGGAAAAAATAAGGCCGCGTAGCTGTCTCTCAGGTACTACCATCTCACCGACGAGCTTTACGTCTGAGATTTTGTACACATCACCTTCGTGAATATTGATCGTGACAAAAATGTCTTTCTTGCTCGGTGAGATCGCAACCTGTGTGGAATCGACGCGAAAATCAGCATAACCACGATCCATGTAATAGGAACGCAGTGTTTCGAGATCGCCTTCCAAAGCTTCTTTCGCGTACCGATCGTCCTGCCGAATCCAGGATAGCCAGTTGGCCGTGTCGAGCGTAAAGTCGGTGCGAATCTCATCCTCGTCGAAGGAATTGTTACCGACGATATTTACCTGCCGGATCTTCGCTCGCTCACCCTCTTTCACTTCGATGTTGATGCGTACCGTATTGTTCGGGCGATCCACGATTTTCGAAATTATTTCGACGCCATATTTACCGCGATCGTAGTATTGTTCGCGCAAGAACATCTCGACGTTGTCGAGCACGGAACGGTCGAATGTCCGGCCACGTGCCAGCCCAACGCCACGCAACGAATCCATCAGGTCTTCGGTTTTGATGTCTTTGTTGCCGTCGATAGAAAAATTCTCGATCGAAGGACGTTCTTTGACGACGATAATGAGCGTGTCGTCTTCGCGACGCATTTCGATATCATCGAACAAGTTCTGACTGTATAACGAGCGAATGGCTTCGCCGATACGGACACTATCGATCGTATCGCCGATGTTAATGGGCAAGTAATTGAATACTGTGCCTTCGGAAATGCGTTGCAGGCCCTTAACTCGCATATCTCTGACCACGAAGTCGCCGGCGGCCATTGAAGAGAGTGGCAGTAGTGCCAGCAATGCGAATAAAGTCTTTCTCATCTGCGACAGGCTCCGTTAGTCGAATAATCTTGCGATATCATTGTAAAAAGCGAAGCTCATCAACAGCAGCAACGCGAATATGCCCACTTGTTGTCCAAGCATCTGCGCACGCGCGGTCATCGGGCCGCCCTTCAATGCTTCAACAATCTGGTACGCGATCTGACCGCCGTCCAACACGGGTATGGGCAGTAGATTCAGGACCCCGAGGCTGATGCTGATTATGGCCAGAATGCCGACAAAGTAACGCCAGCCCCTCTCGGCCGAAGCGCCCGCGATTTGCGCGATGCTGATCGGTCCACTGATATTCTTGATCGATACGTCCCCGGTCACCATGCGACCAAGCATCTGCACCGTGAAGACAGTGGACGTCCACGTTTTCAGCACTGCCGCGTGCAACGATTGGAGTGGCGTATACTCAAGCTGCTGGAAATAAGCGTCGGCACCCTCGGTAGTCCATCCCACGCCGAGATATCCCATCGTTTCGCCATTGACGACGCGCTCACCGATGACAAGGTCAACAGACGCCACGCTCCCTGCTCTGACGTATTCGATCGTGACGTCCTGGCCGGCTCGGGGTTCCACCGCGTTTCTCAGATCATCGAAATTTTTGATCGATTCGCCAGCTATCGCTGTAATTCGATCACCGATAGCGAGACCGCTGCCCACCGCCGCACCGTCGCCTGGCAAATCAGCGATAACGGCTGGTGGTTGCCAGGGGACGAATCCCAGCCCGTCAAATAACGCGCCAGGCTCAGTCAGACGGGTTTTGTCGTCGCCGACATCCAATATCGCCTGCCGTTCACGGCCATCGTCGCTTACAAGAGTCAGCGGCACGCGACCGTCGTCGACCATTTCGCCCAGTATGGCGACGAGCGTTGCTTCCCACTGAGTTGTAGCTGTCTCACCGACGCCTACGATCTTGTCGCCGAACTCGAGGCCTGCCTTATCAGCATAAGAACCCGGCTCAACCACACCCACTGCCGGCGTCACGATCGTTATACCGCCGGCCAGCAATACCCAGTATGCGGCGATCGAGAATAAGAAATTGAATGCTGGCCCGGCAAGTAACACGGTGATACGGGCGGGAATAGGACGCTGGTCGAAAGCCCGGCCCTCGTCCTTTGCTTCGACGGGACCTTCGCGGCTGTCAAGAAATTTTACGTATCCGCCTAGCGGAATCGCCGATATGCAGTATTCGGTTCGATCTTTGCCACCTATATATGTCCAGACCGGTTTACCGAAACCAATGGAGAAACGCAGCACCTTCATGCCGGTCCAACGACCGACGATGTAGTGCCCGTATTCGTGTACGGCGACCAGAATGCTGATCAGAGCAATGAACGCCACCAGATTGGTAAGGAAATTAGTCATGTAGAGCCATCTTACCTAGTGGACCGACAGCAATAGCCGCAGTTCCCGGCGTGTTGCAGACCACACTAAACGCGCGTTCATGAATGTCACCTGAACGGCTCATGTGACTAGCCCCAACTGAACCAGACCCAACGCAAACAACGGCGCTGCGGCGGCAACGCTGTCAATACGGTCCAGCACTCCGCCGTGACCGGGGAACAGCGTGCCGCTGTCTTTAACACCGGCCGTGCGCTTGAACATACTCACGGTCAGGTCGCCAACTATCGACAGTGCGCCGACGGCCAGGCAAAACGGCAACAGCACTGCCAGGGACAAATCCTGATAGCCGGCCCACGCCAGAGTCAGCACGACCACCATCATGAGCCCGCCGATGACACCCTCCCAGGTCTTTTCGGGACTGATACTCGGGGCGAGTTTGACGCGGCCAAACTGCTTTCCCGCAAAATAGGCGCCCACGTCGGCCGCCCAGACAATCAGCAATGCAAACAGCAGCATTTGCGGATCAATGCGGTACAGAAATAGCAACGCGACGAACAGCGGCACCAATACCAACGCGCCACAAATCCAACGTACCGCGACAGGTATCGGTGTAGGAAACAGAAACGTCCAGATGAACGCGACAATCCACCACATGCAGGCAAACATGAGGATCCGGTCGAACATCCCAGGAGCAACCCAGACGACAGCTGCCATTAACGCCGCAATCAGCGTAACGTACCCAACACGGGTGGCATCGGATGAGAAACTCAGAAAGGCTGACCATTCCCAGGCGCCCGCAAGAATCAAGACAGCGAATACCAGCTTGGCTACTGTTGCTGGCAAAATGAACAGTACAGCCCCGATAATTACGAGCGATATCACTGCTGTAATTATGCGAGTTCTTAGCATTCCACTGCCTCGACCTGATCGCCGGTGTGTCCAAAGCGGCGTTGCTTCGCGGCGAAAAAAGACAGCGCCTCATCAAATACTTTTTCATCAAACTCTGGCCACAAAACGTCAGTAAACCAGAGTTCTGCGTAGGCAAGATTCCACAACAGGTAATTACTAATGCGCTGTTCTCCACCCGTACGAATCAACAAATCCGGATCCGGAATCGTTGACAGCTGCAAACCTGATGCGAATTCAGCATCGCCGATTTCATCGACCTGTAACGAACCATCCAGGACTCTGCGCGCAACCGCCTTGCTGGCCTCCACAATGTCCCAGCGCCCGCCATAGGCAATAGCGACGGTAAGTCGCAATCCAGTGTTGTTAGCTGTCGTTTCTTCGGATTGCCGAATCTTCTCTCTCAGCCCCGAACTAAGCTCGTCCAACAAGCCAATGAAATTCAGCCTTACATTGTTACGATGCAGCTCGTCGACTTCTCGTCGCAACGCCTCGACGAACAAATCCATCAGGGAGCTGACTTCTTCCTCCGGTCTGGACCAATTTTCGCTGCTGAACGCGAATAATGTCAGGTATTCGACGCCTCTTTGTGTCGCCGTTTCGACAGACGCTCGTACCGATTTCACACCGGCCCTGTGTCCCGCGAGACGTGGTTTTCTCTTGCTATTCGCCCATCGACCGTTGCCGTCCATAATGATCGCAACGTGCCGTGGCACGTTACCGGTCATTGCGAGTTTAGTGGACAGTTCGGACACGATAGGAACCGCTATATAAGGAGTCGACTCCCTATACCTCCATCAAGTCGGATTCTTTGTCCGCCAGAACTTTGTCGATCTTGCCGACATGTTTATCGGTAATGTCCTGGATTTCCCCCTCCGCGCGACGTTCGTCGTCCTCACCGATCATCTTTTCCTTGAGCAACTCTTTGGCATCATGGAGCGCGTCGCGGCGAATATTGCGAATCGCAATACGCCCGCCTTCGGCTTCGTTGCGTACTATACGAATCATGTCCTTGCGGCGCTCTTCGGTCAGCGCGGGCAACGGTACACGGATAACGGTGCCTGCCGATATGGGATTCAAACCCAGATCAGACGTCATGATCGCCTTTTCGATGGGCTGTACCATGTCCTTTTCCCAGGGAGTAACAATGAGGGTTCGAGAATCCTCGATGCCAATATTCGCAACCTGGTTAAGGGGCATCTGGCTGCCGTAGTACTCCACAGTGATGTGGTCCAACAAAGTTGTATTTGCGCGACCCGTACGAATCTTGGTCAACTCCTGCTGTAACGCGGCCACGCTCTTGGCCATCCTGTTATCGGCATCTTTCTTGATTTCATCCAGCACGATTTACTGCCCTCTATTGCATTCTGTTGCCTGTCAGGCGGTGACAATCGTTCCGATATCGTCACCTGTCATTGCCTGTACCAAAGCGTTCGCTCGCGTCAGATTGAAAATGCGCAACGGCAGGTTGTTGTCACGGCACATGACAATCGCCGTCGCATCCATAATCGAAAGTTTCTCCGACAATACCTGATCATAAGATACCGTCTCATAACGCTTCGCATCGGGATTGTTCAGTGGATCTGTGTCATAAACACCGTCTACTTTAGTCGCTTTCAACAATACGTCTGCACCGATTTCGATTGCACGAAGACTGGCCGCAGTGTCCGTCGTGAAGAACGGGTTGCCGGTTCCAGCTGCGAGTATCACTACGCGCCCCTTCTCAAGATGCCGAACCGCCCGTCGACGAATATAATCTTCACAGACTTCATTAATTCGCAGTGCCGACATTACGCGAGCGTAGACATCGAGTGATTCCAGCGCGTCCTGGATCGCCAACGCATTCATGACGGTCGCGAGCATACCCATGTAGTCGCCCGTTACTCTGTCCATGCCGGCGCGCGCAAGACCGGCGCCACGAAATATATTTCCGCCGCCGATGACGATGGCGATTTCGACACCGGTTTTTTGGGCTGTAGCGATCTCTGCAGCTATGCGCTGAATGACTTTCGGCTCAATACCGTAATCCAGTTCCCCCATCAGCGCTTCACCGCTGAGTTTCAGCAATACACGACGGTACTGAACCGCACTATCACTCATAAATCATCCTTTAGATCGCCGTTGATTCTAGCCTATTCCTACGTGTAGGTCCCTACTAAAATCAAAGGCTTATATGTACTACTTAAGACTAATCGTCTTTCTTCGCGTCTGCGATCTGCTGCATGACCTCGTCGGCGAAATTCTCACCCTTTTTCTCAATGCCCTCGCCCACTTCATAGCGCACGAACGAAGTGACTCTGGCACCGGCTGCATCGAGGAGCTTGCCGACGGTCAGATCAGAGTCTTTGACAAACGGCTGACCGACCAGCGTAATCTCCCTCAGGAACTTGGCAACACGACCCGTGACCATCTTTTCGATAATCTCAGGCGGTTTGCCTGACGCTTGTGCCTGCTCCGAAAAGATTCGGCGTTCCCGTTCCAGGCTTTCAGCAGGAACACCGCTTTCATCGATACATACGGGGTTTATTGCGGCGACGTGCATGGCGATATCGTGTGCCAGCTCGACATCACCGCCCTCGAGCGTGACTACCGCGCCGATACGACCACCATGTGTATAGGAACCAGTTGGACCCGCGTTATCAACAATCGAAATACGGCGAACTGAAATATTCTCACCCACTTTCGTGATGAGCTCTGTACGCGCCTCCTCAACGGAACGGCCATCCACGATCGACTGCGTTGCCAGCGCCGCGACATCCGTTGTGTCGGAGGCAAGCGCCGCCGCAGCGACAGCTTCGGTGAATGCAATGAAGTTCTCATCTTTAGCGACAAAGTCCGTTTCGGAGTTGATTTCAGCAATAACCGCCTTGCTGCCGTTGTGTTTTACAACGATGCGACCATCGGCAGCGACTCGACCGGACTTCTTGTCGGCTTGCGCCTGTCCTGACTTACGTAGTTCTTCAACCGCCGCGTCGAGATCACCGGCAGTTTCGACCAGCGCTTTCTTACATTCCATCATGCCAGCGCCGGTACGCTCGCGAAGTTCCTTCACCATAGATACAGTTACAGACATCGATTAGTCCTCAGCTTTTTCGCTGGATGAGGGCGCCTTGTCGGCATCGTCCCCGGATGGGGATTTATCCCCGGAAGTTGACTTTGTCTTAGCAGGAGCCTTTTTCTTATTCCCGGAACGGGCCTTCGCGACTTTTTTTGTCGCTTTCTTAGCTGCTTTGGGCTCAGCCTTTTTTTCGACCACGGGCGCAGCTGATTTTTCAGCGGGTGCTTTGTCCTCGGATGGGGCTTTGTCCTCAGATGGGGCTTTGTCCTCGGATGGGGCTTTGTCCTCGGATAGGGACTTTTTGACCGTCGCTTTTCTGATAGCGACCTTTTTCGCGACCTTTTTCCTGGCTGGTTTCTTCGCCGTTGCCTTTTTCTTTGCGCGAGCCTTTCTCGGCTTGCCGTCTTCATCGAGTTCAACGAACTCGTCGTCGCCAAGAGCAACCTCTGGCAATGATGTCTTGCCTTCGATGACTGCATCAGCAATCAGGCCTGCGTACAACTCGATCGCACGCATCGCATCGTCGTTGCCAGGAATAACGTAGTCAACGCCTTCAGGCGAGCAGTTCGTATCAACGACTGCCACAACAGGAATGCCAAGCTTTATGGACTCGCGAATCGCGATGTCTTCGTGGTCAACGTCGACGACAAATACGACGTCAGGAACTGCGCGCATTTCCTTGATACCGCCGAGGCTGCGCTCGAGTTTTTGTCGCTCGCGGGTCAGGCCGAGAACTTCTTTCTTGGTCAGCCCGTCAAAGGTGCCGTCTTCGGACATTTCCTCGAGCGTCGTCAGACGTTTTACTGACTGTCGAATCGTTTTATAGTTGGTGAGCATGCCACCGAGCCAACGTTGGCTCACGTAGGGCATTTCACAGCGTTTCGCGTGCGTCTGAACCGCCTCGCGTGCGGCACGCTTGGTGCCGACAAACAGGACCTTACCGCCATCAGCGACCGTAGATTTTATGAACGCGCAGGCTTCGCGCGCAAGCGGCAAGCTCTTTTCAAGGTTGATAATGTGGATTTTGTTACGTTCGCCAAAGATGTAAGGTGCCATCTTTGGATTCCAGTAACGGGTCTGATGACCAAAATGCACGCCAGCCTCTAGCATCTGGCGCATGGTTACGTCTGCCATATCGAAATCTCCGGGTTAGGCCTCCGCATACCCCATCGCACAACCCCTTTTTGGTGGGGCACCCAGTGCGACGTGACGGTATACGTGTGAAGTTTTGCCCCTGGTAGCAACTAGTTGCTACTGGCGCGCGCGCTTTATACCATAGCCGGTCGCGCCCAACAACGCGGAATGCAGACAAAAATCTTCACAGAGGTCAGAGCCCTTTTTCCCTGACCGGACATTGGGTCCGACATTTTGGGGAAAAGGGCTCTGACCCTTCAGGACCACGAATGGCTGTAACGATAAAAACGTCCGAACAGCAGGAAAAAATGCGCGTCGCAGGACGGCTGGCAGCCGACGTCCTGGATATGATTGGAGATTATGTCAAACCGGGAATCACGACGGGTGAACTCGACCGTATTTGCCACGAATACATAACCACGGTTCAGGACGCGATCCCCGCCCCACTGAACTATCGCGGCTTTCCGAAATCGATCTGCACATCGGTGAACCACGTCGTGTGCCACGGAATACCTGGGGACAAGAAACTCAAAGCCGGCGACGCCATCAATATCGATATCACGGTGATCAAAGACGGCTTCCATGGCGATACGAGTCGCATGTATTTCGCCGGAAAACCCAGTATCCAGGCAAAACGACTCTCGGAAATCACCTTTGAAAGCATGTGGTTAGGCATTCAGGAGCTGGCTCCAGGCAAGCATCTCGGCGATATCGGTGCGGCCGTGCAGAGAAACGTTGAGAAAAACCGATTTTCGGTGGTGCGCGAGTATTGCGGCCATGGAATTGGTGAGGTGTTTCACGAAGAGCCGCAGGTCCTGCATTACGGTAAACGTGGCACGGGGCTTGAGTTACGTGAAGGCATGACATTGACCGTCGAACCGATGGTGAATGCCGGCAAAGCGAACGTCAGGCTGATGCCCGACGGCTGGACCGTTATCACCAAAGACCACAGCCTCTCTGCGCAATGGGAACATACCTGCCTGATCACCAATGATGGCTTCGAGGTGCTCACCCTCAGCGCTGACGACCGGCAATAAACCAATGACTTACGCTCCGATCCGCGATGCGCTGGCAGCCGCTGGAGACGACCTCAAGCATCGCTTCGAGGCCGGTGAATCGGTTGTCGAGCTGGTGCATGCACGCTCGGCCATAATCGACGACCTGCTCATCAAACTGTGGAACGATCACGTCGATGACTCGGGTGCCGCCCTGGTAGCGGTTGGCGGTTATGGACGTGGCGAGTTACACCCCTCATCCGATGTCGACGTCATGTTACTGGTACCGGAATCGATAACTGAAAGCGGCGAGGAATCGTTATCAGCCTTCGTTACTGCACTGTGGGACGTTGGTCTGGAAGTCGGACATAGCGTACGCACGGTCGGGCAGTGCTTTGATGAGGCCAGCGTTGATCTCACTATCGCGACAACACTGATGGAGTCGCGATTGCTCGTCGGACCCGACGCAATATTTGGCGAGATGCAGGAAGTCATCATGCCCGATCGGATGTGGCCTTCCTCGACGTTTTTCGAGGAAAAACGCAAGGAACAGATCAGCCGGCACCATCGCTACCACGATACGGCTTACAACCTTGAGCCGAATGTCAAAGGCAGTCCGGGCGGCCTGCGCGACATACAGATGATCGGCTGGGTAGCCAAACGCCACTTTGGCGCGTCGACTCTCGCCGAGCTCGTCGATCACCAGTTTCTCACGCCGGGCCAACTGCAACGTCTCAAGGACGGTGAAACTTTCCTCTGGCGCATCCGCTTCGCCCTGCATGTCCTCACGGGACGGCGGGAAGACCGCTTGTTATTCGACCATCAGACACGACTGGCAAAAATGCTCGGTTACGAGGATGCGGCCTATACATTAGCGGTCGAACAACTCATGCAGCGCTACTACCGCACCGTGATGGAGTTGAGTCGACTCAATGAAATGCTGCTGCAGCAATTTGAAGAAGCCATTCTTATGGATCCGAACGCGCCAGCCGAGCCTCTCAACGAGCGCTTTGAGGTAAGGAACGGATTCCTTAAATCGGTCGATGAACAGGTATTCGAGCGCGATCCGTCCGCCATGCTTGAGTTGTTCTTGCTGCTGCAACAACACCCTGAGTTGCGCGGTGTCAGCGCCTACACCATAGGTTCGGTCAAGCGCCACCTGTACCTGATCGACGACGAGTTTCGACAAAATCCGCGAAACCATCGCCTTTTCCTGAATATTCTGCGCGCCCCTGAAGGTGTTACGCACGAATTACGGCGCATGAATCTGTACGGCGTTCTCGGTCTCTATATCCCGTCATTCGGGCGCATCGTCGGACGCATGCAATACGATCTATTCCATGCGTACACGGTCGATGAGCACACGCTCTTCGTTGTCAGCAATCTACGCCGCTTTGCATTGCAACGATTCGATGACGAGTTTCCGCATTGCAGTCAGATTATGCAGTCGTTCGAAACACCGGAAATTGCGTATCTGAGCGGACTTTTTCACGACATCGCCAAGGGACGTGGTGGCGACCACTCGGAACTGGGGGCGGTCGACGCCGAGTCTTTTTGTCTTGAGCACGGTCTGAGCAAGTGCGAGGCGGCAACGGTCGCCTGGCTCGTAAGACATCACTTGATATTATCGACCACGGCGCAGAAAAAGGACCTCGGCGACCCCGATGTCATCAGCGAATTCGCCGAGATTGTCCGTGACCCGGCGCATCTCGATTACCTGTACGTGCTGACCGTTGCCGATGTGCGCGCAACAGACCCGAAACTGTGGAACTCCTGGAAAGCACAATTATTCCGCGATCTTTATGAATTGACCAAGCGTGCCCTTCGACGTGGCCTCGAAAATCCGATTGAGGGTGAGCAACTTATCCATGAGAAACAAGATAAAGCGCGTCGTTATCTGGACACTGCCGGCGTGTCCGGGAACGAGGTCACGACGGTCTGGCAACTGTTCAACGACCGCTACTTCCTTCGTTATCGCAGTTCCGAGATCGCCTGGCATACCGAATGGCTGGCTGAATCGAACATCGAAGGCGACATTGGGCTGGTGGACGTCCGCCGCCGCCGCACTGGCGACGGCGTAGAGGCTGTTCTCCTTACGCCGCAGACGAAACGAACATTTGCGCAGGTCACAGCTGTTCTTGATGAACTCGGAATGACAATTATGGACGCGCGTATCGTACCGCTGGACACCGGCTATAGCATCGACGCTTACGTTTTCATGGAATCGGACGATCGCGTCGAAATTGACGAGCAAAGAATCGACAAGATCCGCCGCGCCCTGACGCGTATCCTGACGATAGGCGACCAAGAGGTCGCAAAGGTAACGCGAGCCGTGACACGCCAGGCGCGTATGTTTTCGACGTCAACTCGGGTAGATTTCGTTGCAGGCAAGCCGGACGGACAAACGGTTCTCGAGCTCGTCACGGCGGACCGGCCCGGATTGCTTAGCAAAGTGGGTCAGGTATTTATTGAGCAGGAGATTAATATTGCGTCTGCCAAGATCATGACGCTTGGGGAGCGCGCGGAGGACGTGTTTCATATCAGCGACTTGTCGGGACGCCCGATCAGCGAGCTGGCACAGGAAAATCTGGCGCAATCGTTGCGGGATAAGCTGGACCAGAGCAGCAACTAGGGACGGATCGGTACACCATGCAAGATTTAGAAGCAATCATTGAGAATGCGTTCGATAACAGGTCGCAGGGTTTTGATGACAAGGAAAAAGTTGCGGCCGCGGTGCAGGAAGCGATCGCGTTACTCGACTCAGGCAAGGCGCGCGTGGCAGAGAAACGGGGAGCTGACTGGCAGGTTAATCAGTGGCTCAAAAAGGCGGTCTTGCTGAGTTTTGGGCTGCGGGATAATGAGGTCATCGAGAACGGCCACAGCCGTTTCTACGACAAGGTCCCATTGAAGTACGCCGATTACACGGAGGAACAGTTCGCGGCGGATGGTGTACGCGTGGTTCCCGACGCCATCGTTCGACGCGGTGCGTATGTAGCGCCCGACGTTGTGCTAATGCCAAGCTATACGAATATCGGTGCCTACATCGACAGCGGCACGATGGTGGACACCTGGGCGACTGTCGGCAGTTGCGCACAGATCGGCAAGAATGTGCACCTTTCGGGCGGTGTCGGCATCGGTGGTGTTCTGGAACCCATTCAGGCCGGGCCGACGATTATCGAGGACGATTGCTTTATCGGCGCGCGCTCGGAGATTGTCGAAGGGGTGATCGTCGAACAAGGCTCGGTCATTTCGATGGGCGTCTACCTCGGTCTGAGCACAAGAATCTACAATCGGGAGACTGAACAAATCAGTTATGGTCGAATCCCGCAGGGATCAGTCGTCGTTTCAGGAAATTTACCGTCAGCAGATGGAAAGTACTCATTGTATTGTGCAGTCATTGTGAAGCAGGTTGATGCGAAGACACGGTCAAAAACCGAGCTTAACGATTTGCTCAGGAATCTGGACTAAACCATCATGTTGACGTTATATGGAATCAAGAGCTGCGATACGTGCAGGAAGGCACGTAAGTACTTCGCAGAAAATGACATCGAATACAGTTTTCACGATGTCCGCGACGACGGTCTGGACATTCAGATGCTCGAAAGGTGGTCAGATCGCATCGATTGGACCAAATTGCTAAACAAGCAAAGTTTGACCTGGCGCAAGATTCCCGAGGTCGACCGTAGCGGCATCACCAAGGATCGTGCATTCGCGCTGATGATCGACAATCCGACACTGGTAAAGCGCCCGGTACTCGAATCCAACACCTTTATTGCGGTTGGCTTTTCGGAAAAACGGTTTTCCGCCTTCTGGGATAATTCCTGACCATGCCGAACATGCCGGCCGGTGCCGAAATTGAATTGCTGTGTGATTTGATCCGGCGGCCGTCCATCACACCGGATGACGCTGGCTGTCAACAGATACTGATCGAACGGCTTGAAGCAATGGGATTTCAGTGCGAGACACTGAAATTCGGAGACGTCACAAATCTCTGGGCACGACGCGGTGACGCGTCACCCATACTGTGTTTCGCCGGCCATACCGACGTCGTTCCTCCGGGGAACGAGGCTGACTGGGCTACCGATCCATTTGCGCCAACACTCATAGATGGCTTCCTCTTCGGACGTGGTGCGGCCGACATGAAAAGCGGCCTCGCCGCCATGGTCGTGGCGTTGGAACAGTTCCTGGCTTTGTATCCAGACCACGCCGGCAGCCTGGCTCTGCTGATTACGAGCGACGAGGAGGGGCCTGCGCAAGACGGCACACTCAAGGTAATGGAATCGCTCGGTAATCGTGGCGAACATATTGACTGGTGCGTACTTGGAGAGCCGTCCAGCCAGGAAACTCTTGGTGACATTGTTCGCATTGGCCGGCGCGGTTCATTGAGTGGCGTGCTAACGGTGAACGGGAAACAGGGACACGTGGCCTATCCACATCTGGCGGACAACCCAATTCGTCGATTTGCGCCGCTACTCAAAGAGCTGCATGAGATCGAGTGGGACGGCGGAAACGAATTTTTTCCGCCCACAAGTTTTGAGTTTGTTGATATTCAGAGCGGCGTCGGAGCGCCCAATGTAACGCCACCTGAACTGACAGCGCGCTTCAATTTTAGATATTCAACCGAGTGGAATCACGAAACCCTGAAACAGCGCGTACGCGAAATATTTGATGCGCACGACATCGACTTTGAACTGCGTTGGCATCTATCGGGTGAGCCTTTCCTGACACAATCCGGCCAACTGACTGACGCTGTCATTCAGGCCGTAAAAGATCACACTGGAAATGCGCCCGAGTTGTCTACGGGCGGCGGCACATCGGATGGCCGATTTATCTCGGCAGCAGGAACCGAAGTGGTTGAACTTGGCCCGGTGAACGCGTCGATTCACAAAATTGATGAATGTGTCCGCGTCGACGACGTCATCGCTCTGACCGGCATGTACTACAGAATTATCGAAATCTTATTGTAGGAGCGGGCCATGCCCGCGACAGGTCGCCCGCAAGGCGGCCTCCTACGTCACAAATTAATGGCGAAGGTTGTTCCAAACGCCGACGATTCCCAGACCGAGCAAACCCATCACGACCCATGCCGGCATGGACAGACCGAGGAGTCGCCACGCGACTTCCGCACACTCTCCCGAGCCCTTGAATACCATGCTCAGAGCGTCTTTCAGCGGAAAATTCTCAACCATGTATTTGAGACCGGGGCCACACGAAGGCACCTCGTCAGCCGGCAGGTTTTGCAAGCGCACATGCCAGGCCGCCACACCTGCACCAGCAGCCGCTATCAGGCCAACAAAAATACTATAGACTCGCGCACCGGTTGATCCCGGATTATGCAAGGCGGCGAGCAGGAAGATGATGCCAAGAAGAATGACGGCAATGCGCTGCAAAATACAAAGTGGGCATGGATCCAGCAGCAGCACGTGTTGTGAGTAGAGCGCGAATCCCATCATGGCGCCGCAAATTAAAGCACCCGCAAAATTCAGTAGCCGTCGGTTTGGAATAGTCACGAACATCGTATTTCCTGCTAGTCGAAATTGAACTCAACGTCGAGCTGAAAGCGATTGTAGTCATGCTCGATACTCTGAAATCCTTCGACCTTATTCATGAAGAACGCTCCAGCGAAAATTATATTATCGGAATACGCGTACCGGGCTTTGAGAATATGTCCCCTGGCATCGGTTCCGCCGCCGCCGAAATTAGAGTCATTGAAGGTAGCGATCAGCGCATCAGCCTCAATGTCCTGATACGTCCAGGCAAATTCCATCTCACGCGGCTGCCTGGCAGCGCCCATTGTTGCGCCAAACGCATAGGCCGTGTCCTCACGACCCACTTCACTGTTGCGCGTGTAATGTCCGAATATCTGCAGCGGCCAACCGCCGACAGCGGTATCCAGTTGCAAAAATAGCTCGGTATTCTTGTAGTCAAAACCATAGTCGCCATTATTATCAACCGTATTGCCCTTCGCCCTGCCATCATAAAACGACTCATTCCCGATGGTGTTGGTATACCCGAAGTAACCGATTCCTGCGGTCAACTTGGTCGCCTCGCCGACGGGAAGTA
>Ga0114947_10000248_pt1 | contig 17444 bp, 17 predicted proteins | sample CR02metaG_FD_99656 | JGI IMG/M metagenome (GOLD analysis project Ga0114947, IMG submission 99656) | Deep subsurface microbial communities from Mariana Trench to uncover new lineages of life (NeLLi) - CR02 metaG | ecosystem: Environmental > Aquatic > Marine > Ocean trench > Sediment ...
CGCGGCCGCATCGTCGGGCAGGTCGAGGGTGGCCACGAAGTCGTGCACCCCCAAGGTCAAGTAAATGTCCATGAACGAGCCGCCCAGGGACTTGGCCAGCTCTTTCGCGTCACCCAGGCGGCCGGGGGATTCCTTGATATGCCTTATCCCCTGATCGGTGTAGTTCACCAGCATGATGTAGGTTGCCATGATTGCCTCTCCCGTTGATTGGCGTCTGGTTTGCGGCGGGCCTGGTTGGCATGGATCGCGGCCTGCCGAACGGCGAATGCTCAACGCACTAAGAGTTCAAACGTGATGATGCTTCGAACCCGGCTCGCCCCGCCTTTACGGGAGCCAAGCTCCCGGCAATTAAACACCCCCCGGCGGCGCTTTGCCAGGGGGGTCTGGGGCAATGCGCTTCGCCCCATAAATCGGCCTTGGCCCGGCATCGCCCGCCTCAGCGCATCATCAGGACGGCCAAGGTGGCGTTCTCCAAGACATGCTGGGTCACGCCGCCGAGCAACAGTTCCTTCAGCCGAGAGTGGGAATAGGCCCCCATGACGACCAGGTCGGCGCCCCTTAGCTCGGCCGCTTCGAGGACCTGTTCGCCCACCGGCCGGTAGTCGGGAGGGACCTCCACGACCTCGTTCCTGATCCTGTGCCAGTCGAGGTGTTTGCCGATCTCTGCCGCCGGAGGGCCTTGCTTGGCCCCCGTCGCAACCGAGAACACCACCACCTTTTGCGCCAGTTCGAGGAAGGGCGACGCCGCGAGGATGGCGCGGACCGATTGCGGGCTGCGGTTCCATCCCACCAGCACGGTGGACCCGATGGTATTGGGAGGATCCGGCGGCGCCACCAGCACCGGCCGGCCGGTTCTAAACAATGCCGCTTGGATGATGTCTTGGGGCGCCCGGGCGGAGTCGTGCTTGGATCGCCCGACGACGATGAGATCAAAGGCGCCCCCATGGCGCGTTATCCCTTGAAACGGCGCTTCCGAGACCACGCGCCAGGCAGCAGACGGCGTGGTGGCCGGCAGCGGCGCGTCATGATAGGCGATCCTTCTTTCCTCTAGCCCGGCCTTGAACAGCTGTTGGGCGGCCATGGCCTGATCGTCTTCCGCCTCGGCGCGATCCCTGATGACTTCGACCGAAATATCGCCCACCGTGTCAAGGGAGACCGGGCCACCCAAGGGGAACTTGTAGAACGTGGCGTCCAGATGGGCGTTGAACTGCCGTGCGATAAGGAAGCTCGCGCCCAAGGCGCTGACCGTGTCCACATCACTCGATAACGGCACCAACACATGCTTGATGGTCATGGCCAGCCTCTTACCGCCGATCTTAGCACCGCGATGTTAACAGCACGGCCTCCACCTGGCCAATGAAGGAGTGTTCCCTAGTAGCCCGCAAGCTTGTCCACCATTTCGGCGAGCGGTTCGCCGGCACGCACCCGGCGGATGTTTTCGACGATCACGCCGACCCCGTGCTTGGCGCCGCCGTTGGAAGAATAATGCGGGCTCACCATCACCTTGGGATGGGTCCAGAAAGGATGATCCTTGGGCAGGGGCTCGGTCTTGAAGACGTCGAGCGCGGCGCCGGCGACTTGGCCTGAATCCAGGGCCTCGATCAAGGCGTCCTCGTCGATCAGGTTGCCGCGCCCGCAATTGACGATATAGGCGCCCGCGGGCAGCTTGCCGAGCGTCTCGCGGTTGAGCAGGTCGGTGGTCTCCGCCGTGCCCGGCAGGACCGAGACCACGATCTCCGAGCGCCCGAGGAAGGCGCCCAGCTGATCGGCGCCGGCGAAACACTTTATGCCGTCCATGGTTTTGGCGGAGCGGCTCCAGCCGGCGACGTCGTACATCAATCCCTTGAGGGTCCGCGCCACCGCCCCGCCCAGGGTGCCCAGCCCCATGATTCCGATCCCGACCTCGTCCGGTGGGGCATAGTGCACGAATTCCCAGATTTGCTTGGCCTGCTGTTCGCCATAGCGGGCGAACCGCCGGTGGTGCCCGATCACCTGGTAACAGACCCAGGCGCACAAGGTCGCCGCGCGCTGGGTGTTGACGGAGCGGATGATGGGGACATCGGCCGGCAAGTCCGGGTCGGCCAGCAGGCGGTCGACACCGGCGCTGGTCGAAGCCACGAATTTCAGATTGGGATAGGACGCGAATTCGCCCGGCGGCATCCGGTTGGCGATGATGAACTCGACCTCATCGCGGTCGCCGGTATCGGGCCAGACCCTAAATTCAAGGTCGGGAAGGTCGGCGGCGATGGCCTTGATCCAGTTTTCCGCCGGGTCACGGCCCGCTTTGATCAACAACGCCATTGAAGTGGTTTCCTCCCTATCCTTTGTTCCTTGGTTCCTCGGATCAGCCCCCGGCCCCGGTTCCTCCACGGTCGATGGCGACCGACTTGATCAGGGCGTAAACCTCTTGGCCGACCCGCAGTGCCAGTTCATTGGCCGAGCGCCGGGTGATACGCGCCCAAAGCCCGCCGCCGATATCCAGCCTGACGTCGGTGTGCCCAATCCCGCCGGCGGAGATTTCCGTGATCCGGCCCGCCAGGATGTTGAGAACACTTATGTCGTGGGGCTTGGAACGTGCCAGCGCCACGTCCCGGGCACGGATACGCAGGCGGATGCGGTCCCCGGCCTGGCCGGCAATCGCCGGCACGTAAATGAGATGCCCGCCGAAGGCAAGCGCGGTCAACCCGTCGCCGGGGTCTTCGGCTTCGACCACCGCCTCGATGACCGAGGCGGGATCGCCATCGGCGCCGTGAACGACGGCCGTGGCGTTGAGCGTCTCCACCGCCGGCCCCGCGCGGACCACCTTGCCATGGGAAAAGACCACGACGTCGTCGGCGAGGCGCAGGATTTCCTCGATGACGTGGCTGACATAGATGATGGGAATCGCCAGCTCGTCGCGCAGCCGTTCGATGAAGGGAAGGATTTCGGATTTGCGTGCCGCATCGAGGGAGGCCAGCGGCTCGTCCATGATTAAAAGCTTCGGGCTGGTGAGCACGGCGCGGCCGAAGGCGACGCGCTGCTTTTCGCCGCCCGATAGGGTGCGCGGCCTGCGGGACAGCAAGGCCTTTAGATCCAGCAGGGCGACCACGGTGTCGAAATCGACCCTGCGTTCGATGGAGGGCGTGCGCACGAGCCCGTATTCCAGGTTGCCTTTGACCGATAGGTGGGGAAACAGTCGAGCATCCTGGAAGACCAAGCCGATGCGCCGGCGTTCCGGCGCCACGCGGGTGCCGTTCTCGGAATTGAAAAGCTCGACCCCGTCCAGGCTGACCCGCCCCCGGTCGGGGTCGATCAGGCCGGCGAGGCAGGCCGCCAGGGTCGATTTGCCGGCTCCCGACGGGCCGAACAGCGCCGTCACCCGGCCCGATCCCGTGGTCAACTCCGCCTCCAGGCGGAATTCGCCCAGCACCTTGGTGACCCGAGCCTCGAGCATGGCCTAGCCCTCCATCCGCGCGCGGATACGCCGCGCCGCCAACTCGGAGCCGACCAAGGCGACGAAGGCTAACATGGTGGAGAGGACGACCAGCCGCAATGCCGCGCCCTCGTTGCCCGGGACCTGGGTCAGGCCGAACAAGGCCAAGGGCAGGGTGCGGGTCTCGCCGGGGATGTTGGAGACGAAGGTGATGGTGGCGCCGAATTCGCCGAGCGACCGCGCGAAGCCCAGCACCATGCCGGTGAGGATGCCGGGCCAGGCAAGCGGCAGGGTGATGGAAAAGAAGACGCCGAGAGGCGTCGAGCCGAGGGTCCTGGCGGCGGACTCTAAGCCCTGGTCGACCGCCTCGATGGACAGGCGGATGGCGCGCACCATCAACGGAAAGGCCATCACCGCGGAGGCCACCACGGCGCCCTCCCAGGTAAAGGCGACGGTGATCCCGAAGACATCGTATAGCCAGGCCCCGAGCGGGCCGCGCCGGCCCAGCAGCAACAGCAAGCCATAGCCCACCACCACCGGCGGCAGCACCAGCGGCAGGTGCACGATGCCGTCCACCACCACCTTGCCGGGGAAATCGAGGCGCGCCAGGACCCAAGCGACGGCGATGGCAAGGGGGAGGCTCAGGGCCACGCACCAAAGCGCCACCCGCAGGCTGAGGCCGAGAGCCTCGGTTTCCAGGGGGCTGAGCGAGAGCGCCTCCACCGCCTATTTCACCTCGAATCCAAAGCGCGCGAAAATTTCGCCGGCGGCCGCTCCCAACAGCCATTCATGAAATTTTTGGGCCCCCGCGTCCTTGGCGGCGGCACGGGTCAGGGCGATCTCGTAGCGAATCTTGCGGTGGGATTCGGGCGGGAAAACCCCGGCCGCCTCGATCCAGGAATTGGCCGTGACGTCGCTTTGATAGAGGATGCCGAATTTGGCCTCGCCGCGTTCCACCAGCGCCCGGGCCTGGGCCGCGTCGGCCAAGCGCAGCGCCCGCCGGGCGAGCCGGCCCCAAGCCCCCATCCACAACAGCGCCGTCTTGGCATGGGCGCCCAAGGGGGCATGGGCGGGATCGGCGATGGCCAGACGGCCGTTGCCCAGAAGCGCGGGTAAATCGAGAGATCTGGTGATCTTGAGCTTGTATCCGCTGCCCTTGGTCACGGCCAGGACCAGCCGGTTGCCGAATATGGTCCGCCGGCTGCCGGCGTCGATGACGCGCTGGAATTGCGCCCAATTCATCCACTTTGGATCGGCGCTGAGGTACAGGTCGCCCGGGGCGCCCGCCGCCAGTTGGCGGGCCAACTTGCCCGACGAGGCGAAGACGCCGAGCACCCGGGTCCCGTGTTTCCTGGCGAACAGCCTTGTCGCCTCGTTGACCGCGGAGATGGTGGACGCGGCGGCGAGAATGCGCAACGGTTCTTGGGCCGACGCTTGGCCCCATAGGCAAAGGCAAACGAGCGGCCCCAGAATCGCGAGGACGGACCAGGAGGCAAACCCGCGGCGATGCCTAGGAGCCATCGCCGCCTTTTCCATAAAGCGTTTCCGGCGCGGCCAAAACGGGGTGGATTTCGGCCAAGCCACCACCGTCGCGCGGCGCCCGAAAGAAGCAGTTGTGCCGTCCGGTGTGACAGGCGACGCCTTTTTGATCGACCAGAAGCAGCACCGTATCGCCGTCGCAATCGACGCGGAAATCGCGGACCGCCTGGGTCTGGCCCGATGTTTCGCCCTTGCGCCAGAGCGCCCGGCGGGTGCGTGAATAATAATGCGCATAGCCGGTCTTGAGGGTTTCGGTGACCGCCTCCCGGTTCATCCAAGCCAGCATCAGCACTTCGCCGCTGTCCGCCTGTTGGGCGATGGCGGCAACCAGGCCGTCGTCATCGAAGGCGATGGCGGCGAGCAGGGCCGGCCCGGCTTCCGAAAGCGCCTTTTGGCCGGTGTGTTCATCTCGATCGCTCATCGTAATCCTGTCCCCCTTCGCTGATGGTCCCCGGGTGGGCCCCGATTATTTCCCGGTGAGGCGCGCCAACCCGGCTTCGAGATCGCAGATCAGGTCGGCCAAGTCCTCGAGCCCGGCATGGAGGCGGATCAGCGTGCCTTGGGCCTGCCACGCCGATGCCGTGCGGAAGGTCGTCGGGTCGGCCGGTAGGATCAGGCTCTCGAACCCGCCCCAAGAGTAGCCCATCTTGAACAGCGTCATGTGATCCAGCATGGCCGCCAGCGCCTGTTTCGGATAATGCCTGTCGAGGATCACCGAAAAGAGGCCGCTCGAGCCCTTGAAATCACGCTGCCAGAATTCGTGGCCGGGGCAATCGGCGAACGCCGGGTGCAGGATGGCCGCGACCTCGTCCCTTCGTGCGCACCATTTAGCGAGTTCCAGCGCGGTCTGTTGATGCCGCTCTAAGCGCACGTCGAGGGTACGCATGCCGCGCAGCGCCAAATAGCAATCATCGGGGCCCGGCACCGCGCCCAGGGTGGCCGCCATGACGCGCACCGCCCGGAAATGTTCTTCGGTGGTGGTGATGGCGCCCATCATCACGTCGGAATGGCCCACGAGGTATTTGGTGGCCGCCTGAATCGAAATATCGACACCATGGGCGAAGGGCTGGAAATAAAGCGGCGTCGCCCAAGAGTTATCAAGGATCATCACCGCGCCGGTATCATGGGCGGCCGTGGCGATGGCGGGAACGTCTTGGACCTCGAATGTGAGGGAACCAGGAGATTCGGCGAACACCACCTTGGTCTCGGGGCGAAACAGATGCTTGATCTCCGCCCCCGCCAGGGGATCGTAATAGGTGGTCTCCACCCCGAACCCCTTGAGCACGATTTCACAATATTTTCGGGTCGGGCTGTAGGCGCTGTCGACCATCAACAGGTGGTCGCCGGCATCTAAGAAGGCCATCAGCGACGCGCCGATGGCGGCGAGACCCGAGGCGCAGGCGATGGATCGGTAGCCGCCTTCCAGCCGCGCCACCGCGTCCTCGAAGGCAAAGGTGGTGGGCGTCCCAAAGCGCCCGTAATAGACCCCATCGAACGGGCTCGCGGTCTTGCGTTCGAGCTCTTCCAGGGTTTCGAAAATCACCGTGGAGGCGTGATAAACCGGAGGGTTGACCATGCCGCCTTGGGCCTTGGGATCGCGTCCCGCCTCGATCACCTCGGTCGCCGGGCCATACCCGGCCTTGGGCGTTGCCGGTTTTTTCGTCTCGCGCGCCATGATCCGCTCATATCATTGCTGCAATGAGAGCGCCAGTGCGTTAATCGGTCCCGGCCGGTCCGCTTTCCACGGGGGTATCGCTCCGCGCGCCCCATTCCGACCAGGATCCGTCATAGACGGCGACATCGTCGCGGCCGAGCACATGGAGCCCGAGGGCGAGGACACAGGCGGTCACGCCCGACCCGCAGGAACACACCACGGGACGCCCGCCATGGGCGCCGACCGATGAGAACAGCTCCGCCAGGGTCGAGGCATCGTGCAAGGTGCCGTCCTCGGTATCGCAAAGGCGGCTATAGGGGAGATTGCGGCTGCCCGGAATATGCCCCGAGCGCACGCCGGGGTGCGGCTCGGGGTCTGTGCCTTCGAAACGGCCCGATCCCCGGGCATCCAGCACCAGCGCGGCGGCACTCTCGAGGTTGCCCCGAATGTCATTCAGGCCGCGCACCATGGTACCCCTGAATTTGCATCTGAAGGGGCCCGGCGTCGGAACCGGGGAGGTGGCGCCGGATTCGGTGGCAAAGCCATCGGCGCGCCATTTGGGGAAGCCGCCGTCGAGCACCGCGACGCGGTCGTGGCCGAAGACGCGGAACATCCACCACACCCTGGGCGCGGAAAAGAAGCCCATGCCGTCATAGACGACGATGAAATGATCATTGCCTACGCCTAAGGCCGCCACCGCCGAAGCGAAGAATGCGGGGCGCGGCAGGGTATGGGGAGTGCCCGAATCGGGATCCGCGACGGCATCGATATCGAAGCGCAGGGCGCCGGGAATATGGGCCTCTAGATACTCCGCCGCCGGGTCCCGGTCGTGGTCGGGAAGGTACCACGAGGCATCGAGGACACGAACATCGGGATCGCCCAAGCGGGCCGCCAGGTCGGCCGTGGAAATCAGCGGCATACTATTCATGTTAGAATTTAGAATACCTTTTTAATCTGTTGTTATTTAACCTTTATCGAGCCATTCAGGATAGGGCAGGTTACGTTCTTTCAGGAACGCCGGATTAAACATCTTCGACTGATACCTTTGGCCGTAATCGGCGAGCACGGTGACGATGGTGTGGCCCGGCCCCATCTGTTTGGCCAGCTTGATGGCGCCGCCGACATTGATTCCCGTCGATCCGCCCATGAACAGCCCCTCGTGTCTCAGGAGGTTGAAGACGATGGGAAGGGCTTCGTCGTCGGTGATGCGAAAGGCGTCATCGATGATTGCCCCTTCGAGGTTCTTGGTCACCCGGCCCTGGCCAATGCCCTCGGTGATCGACGTACCCTCGGCCTTGAGCTCACCATTCTTGTACCAGTTGTACATGGCGGCACCACCGGGATCGGCGGCGGCGATAACGATGTCGGGATTGCGTTCCTTGAGCGCCATGGACACCCCGGCCAGCGTCCCGCCGGTGCCGATGGAGCAGGTAAAGGCATCCACCGTGCCGTCGGTCTGTCGCCAGATTTCCGGGCCGGTCCCGTCGATATGGGCCTGACGGTTGGCGATATTGTCGAATTGGTTGGCCCAGATCGCCCCGTGCGGTTCCTTTTCATTGAGTTCCCGGGCGAGGCGCTCGGATACCTTCACGTAGTTGTTGGGATCGGCATAGGGCACCGCCGGAACCTCGATCAGTTCGGCGCCGCACAGCCGCAACATGTCTTTCTTTTCGTCGCTTTGGGTATCCGGGATGACGATGACCGAACGATAGCCCCGCGCATTGCCCACCAGGGCAAGCCCGATCCCGGTATTCCCGGCGGTGCCCTCGACCACCACGCCGCCGGGCTCGAGCGCGCCGCTCTGTTCCGCATCGAGGATAATCGAAAGCGCCGCCCGGTCCTTGACCGAGCCGCCGGGATTGAGAAACTCGGCCTTGCCGAGGATTTCGCAACCGGTCTCCTCGGAGGCCTGCTTGAGCCTGATCAGCGGCGTATTGCCTATGGAGTCTAGAAACCCGTCGCGAATGTCCATCCAGCCTTTGTCCTTTTTGGCGCCGGTGTGATATTTTCCCTCAAGCCCGCGCATTCTCAAACTAGAGCATTATCCGGCCAAATTGAACCATTTGACCGGAGTGTGCTCTGGCCGGGTCCAGGGTGGCGATCAAGGGGGTCTCAGCGGCCGGCGCGCCATGCCCGCATCACTTCATGGCGATGCAGCATAAGCCATTGCAAGGCGATCAGGGTCATGGCGTTGCCGATCTTCCCTTCTTCCACCATTGCCGCGGCATCGGCGTAGGGCAGGGGGAACACCCGGATATCCTCCTCCTCAAATTCGAGGCCGTGAACACCCCCGGCCCCGCGCGCATCGACCCGGCCCAGGAACAGTTCGACCTTCTCCGAAGCCCCGCCCGGACTCGAAAGATAGCGGACCATGGGCCAGAGATCGCCGACCTTAAGGCCGGTTTCTTCCGCGATCTCGCGGCGGGCCACCTGTTCGGCGGATTCGCCCTGCTCGATGATTCCGGCGACGATTTCCGTCAGCCAGGGATCGGCGCCCGCGGCGTAGGCGCCGATCCGAAACTGCTCGATCATGACCACTTCGTCGCGGTCGGGATCAAACGGCAGGATGCCGACGGCATTGCCGCGTTCGAACACCTCGCGGACGATTTCGCGGCTCATGCCGCCTTGGTGAAGGGTGTGCCGCAGACGGTACCGGTCGATGCGGAAATAACCGTCGAACACGCACGCTTTGCCGAGGATCTCGATTTCGTTTTTGCTCACTTTTCCGACCTCTCCTCAATCCCCGACTCGAGGACACTTCGTATGTTGGGGAGGCGTCCCACCACCCACAACCAGACCAGGACACACAGTAGGCCGCCTCCCGCCACCGGCCAGCGTAAGCCGGTCGTCTCGGCGATCCATCCCATGGTAAGACCGCCGATGGCGGGGCCGCCGCGGAAGATGATGCCATAGATGGCGACCACCCGGCCCCGCATTTCCCCGGACACCGCGACCTGGACCAGGGACATCACGCCGACCGCCGATATCGACATGCCGATGCCCACGAAAAACAGGATCACCAGACCGAGGTAAAAAGATCCCACGGCGGTAAATCCGATCAGCGCCAGCCCGGTGAGCATGGACGCCGTCATGGCGACGGTGGCGAGCCCGGCGATGGAGCTTCGCATCACCAGATAGACCGAGCCGGCCAAGGCGCCGAGGGAGGTTGTGGAGGTCATCATCGACAGCGCCTCGGGGCCACGCCCGAAAACCTGGTCGGCGAACCCGGGCAACAGGTCCATGAAGGCGCGGGTGCCGAGCGAGCTTGCCACCAGGACGATGAGCAAGGGCCCGATCCCGGGATGGGTGAGGGCGTAGCCGATCCCTTCCTTGGTCGCGGCGAAGATGCCGTGGCCCTGGCGTGGGGACAGGGCTTCCTCCCTCAGGGTGATGCCGCGGAGAATCGCGATGAAGACGGCGTAGGAGATGAGGTTGAGGAAGAACACATAGCCCACGGGCGCCGCCAGGACGATCAACCCGAACAGGAACGGGCCCGTGAACCGCGCCAAGTTGAAGCTGATGGAGATCAGCGGTGTCGCTCTTGAGATGTCTTTCTCCGCCACCAAAAGCGGCATGATCGCCAGCCGCGCCGCCTGGTTGACCGAATGGATCACGCCCAGGTAAAAGGTGGCCGCCAGCAGGGACCAGATTTCCAGGATATCGCTGAAATAGAGCGCCGCCAGGAAGACCGGCTGGACGAAGGATGCCCATAGGGTCCACCGGGTCAGGGCCAAGCGGTCCATGCGGTCGACCAGCGCCCCGCCCAACGGGCTCATCAGGAGCGTGGGCGCGAGGTCGGCGAAGAGGATTATTCCCAGCCATAAGGGCGACTTGGTGTATTCCCAGGCGAGCCAGCCCACGGCGAGACGCTGGGCCCATTCCCCGGATAGGGAAAGGAAATTTCCCGCCATGAATCGGCTGAAGGCGCGATTGGCGAGGATGTCCTTGACCCCGGCCATGGAGAGACGCCCGCTCATGACCCCGCCTCATGGGGCCGGGACGCGACGGCGCCGGCGAGCCGCCCATCGACCTTCCGTGGGGGGCGCCCCCGGCAATGAAGCGGTCTTTCGGTCATCGAACCCGACAGGTTTTCCTTATGGGGCGTTCTGATAACGGTGCGCGGTGATTGCCAGTAGGGTCCGTTTATAGGTGGCGATGGGGCGCCATCAAAAGGAATAATCCGTGCGCCGGCGGGCCCGGCAGGGTAAATTACGTTTTCCCCAGGCCACCAGCCTCAGGCTTTGAGAGCGAGGTTCGATCATGAGCGAGAGCGCCAGCCACAATTACCAGGTCCATGTCCCCTTCGACGATCTCAGGGAATGGATCGCCGAGGCCGATAAGCTCGGCGAGCTCAGGCATGCCGACGGTTATAACTGGGAAGAGGAGATCGGCATGGCGGCCGAGCTTCTTCAGCACGACGAACAGGCGCCGGTGGCGCTGTTCGACAAGATTCCAGGCGTCCCCGAAGGCTGGCGGGTGCTGACCAATTTCTTCGCCGCCCAGCGTAAGAACATGACCCTCGGCCTGCCCACCGACCTCGACAAGGTGGAGCTGTCGGAAGCCTTCCTCGCCCATTTCCGCGAGATCGCCAAGAACCCGCTGCCCTACGAGGAAGTGACCGAGGCGCCGATCCTGGAAAACGTCATCGAAGGAGACGACATCGACATCACCAAGTTCCCGACGCCGGTCTGGCACGACCAGGACGAAGGGCGGCGCTATATCGGAACCGGCTCCTTCAACGTCACCGTCGATCCCGAGGAGAACTGGATCAATGTCGGCACCTACCGGGTCATGATTCACAACGAAAAGCAGGTGGCCTTCTACATTTCTCCCGGCAAGCATGGCCGCATCCACCGCGACAAATACGAGGCCCAGGGCAAGGCCATGCCGGTCTGTATCGTGATCGGCGGCGATCCGCTGACCTTCCTCATGGGCTGCACGGAAATTCCCTACGGCGTCTGCGAATTCGAAATCGCCGGCGCCTATCGCGGCCGCCCCATGCAGGTGGTCAAGGGCAAGCATACCGGCTTGCCGTTCCCGGCCGGGGCCGAGATCGTCATCGAAGGCTTCGTCGAACCCGGCAACCGCGTCGAGGAAGGCCCCTTCGGGGAATGGACCGGGTATTACGGCTCCAAGATGCGCGCCGAACCGGTGCTCGATATCAAGGCGATCTATCACCGCAACGATCCCATCATCTTCGGCTGTCCGCCGCAACGGCCGCCCGAGGAGCAGGCGCGCTACCGGGCGGTGATGCGTTCGGCCTTGCTCAAGGACGAATTGCAGAAGGCCGGCGTCCCCGACATCGTCGCCACCTGGTGCCACGAGGCCGGCGGGTCCCGGCAGTTGACCGCCGTCTCCATCAAGCAGCGCTATCCAGGCCACGCCCGCCAGGCCCTGCATATGGCGGCCCAATGCCGCTCGGTGGCCTATGCCGGGAAATACGTGGTGGTGGTCGATGAGGATATCAACGTCGCCGATCTCGAGGAGCTGATGTGGGCGGTCTGCACCCGCTCGGACCCCGACAAGTCCATCGACATCATCAAGAACGCCTGGTCGACCCCTGTGGATCCCTGCATCTCGCCCTGGGACAAGGCGGCCGGCAACTTCACCAATTCCCGCTGCCTGATCGACGCCTGCCGGCCCTACCACTGGCGCGACCAGTATCCCAAGGTCAACATGCCGACCCCCGAGACCGCCAAGAAAACCAAGGAAATGTTTTCCTGGTTGCTGGAGAAATAGCCAAGGGACCGCGCGGCGGAGGCGGGCCCAATATCAGGGCCCGTGGTGGGTCGCCAGCGGGCTGGTGTCGGTGAGGCCGATCAACCGGTGGACCAATTCCTCGGTCAAGGCATGGCGCAGTTCGCGGTGGGCCTCATGGTCGAACAGGTTGTTCTGTTCGGCGGGATCGTCGTTTAGATCGTAGAGTTCGCCGAATCCGTTGGCATCTTCGTAGATGGTCATGCGGTAGCGCCGCCCCATCAGGGTGCGGGCGCGGAAGCCGTGATTGAATCCCATATAGCCGCGGCGCTGATGCTCTTCGATCACCACCGGCCGATCGCCCCGGCCTTGGCCCAGCAGGCTGCGGCCCTGGTTGCCGTTATGGGGCACCAGGCCGGCCCGGTCGAGGATTGTCGCCGCGATATCCAGGGTGCCGCAAAGATCGTCGCGCACGCGCCCGCCATCTCCGGCATGGGGATCGGCCCAGATGAAGGGCACCCGGACCAGGCCTTGGTAATGCAGCGCCGCCTTGAGAAGAAGCTGGTGATCGCCCATGAAGTCGCCATGGTCGGTGGTGAAGACGACCACCGTGTCACCGTCGAGGTCCAGCGCCTCGAGCTTGGCGAGAACCTGTCCGACACGGTCGTCGATCATGGCGATCTGGCCGCAACTGAGGGCCGCCGCCTCCAGGGCCTCGCGGGCGCTCACGGCGATCGCCCGCTTACCGTCCCGATTGGCGGTGCCGTCGTCCCTCTCGGTGTGAATCGCCGCCACATGGGGAGGAAGCGGGCTGTTGGTATGGAAAGAGGCGGGCAGGGAAAGATCCTCGGGCCCATACATGTCCCAATATTTGCCGGGCGGGGTGAAGGGATGATGGGGATCGGGAAACGAACACTGGATGAAGAACGGCGCGTCGGCGCGCTTGGAGACGTGATCGTCGAGCCAGGCGCAGGCGCGCTCGGCCACGTAGGCGGTGGGATAGAGTTCTTCCGGAATCGCCGTGCGCCAGGCCTGGGGCACCGAATAGGCGTTGCCGGGTAGTTGATTTTCGGGCCCCCGCAACCGATCGGACCCGGGGTGGCGAAGCTCCAGCCAGCGCCCGTAATGGCCGACGGTCTTGTCTCCATGGCCGACGCAGAGATCGACATGCTGGAACCCGTAATAGGGGAGGTCGAGCTGGTGATCGGGATCGTCGCGCCAATTGCTGCTCAGTTCCTGATCGTAGCGGCCCTGGGCGGCGATGGACTTAATGGCCTCGCGCAGCTCGGCGGGCGGCAGCACGTCCCCGGGCGCCGCTTCCGGCATGCCCAGGGTGGGGCTGGCCGGCGAGCTGCTTTGCAGGTGGCATTTGCCGATCAACGCCGTGCGCCAGCCGGCGGCGGCAAGGATATCGACGAAGGTGGTGGCGGTGAGCGAAAGCGGGATGCCGTTATGGCGTGCGCCGTGCAGCGACGGCATGCGGCCGGTCATCAGGGTGGCGCGGTTGGGCATGCAGATGGGGGTCGCCACGTAGAAACGCTCGAAGCGGGTGCCCTTAGCGGCGATGGAATCGATATGGGGCGTGCGCAAAACCGGGTGGCCGTAGCACCCGAGGTGATCCGCCCGATGCTGGTCGGTGATGAACAAGAGGAAGTTTGGACGTTTGGCCATGGTGGTGGGGATCGGCAACGCGCGCTTACCCCCTTTGGGGAACAGCAATCTTATCCGGATTCTTCACGGCGTTTTGGTTTTTGCCCACCTCTTCGCCCTTGATGCCGAAACGGGGCTTGCCGGCCGGCTCCGCCCGGCTGCCCAGCAGCACCATGTAAACATCTCCGGTGTTGTCCAACTGGTAGTGATGCCCCTTGGGGATCAGCACCATTTGCCCGGGATTGATGGCCTGGCTGTCGCGGTCGTGGAAATGGAAGGTGCATTGGCCCTGGACGCAATAGAAGATTTGGTCCGCCGTGTGGCTGTGCATGGGTCCTTTGGTTCCGGGATAGTCGCCATGAATCCAGGTGTGAAAATGATCCGAGGAGAACAGGACCTTCTTGGCGTGGCCGATTTCCAGTTCCGGTTCACCGAGCAAATCCATGAATTCGACCGCCATGACCTTATCCTTCCCTAAGAGATTGTTTGCCTGCCGCTCATGTTTTCAGAGCCACCCAAAGGTGTCAATGACCCAGGGGGGAGTTGAGGTCGTGGCGCCGCTGGTTTAGCATCTACGTTTCCGGCCGGCCTCACAAAAGCTGGCCCAACGGTTAGATACAGGGAGAGTATCATGGTTCTTTCACGTTATTTCTCGGTCCTTGGCGGGCTGGCCCTGGCTGCCTTGCTTGTTGCCCCCGCCACGGCGGCGGAGTTCTACAAGGGCAAGCAGGTGGAACTGACCATCGGCGCCAACCCCGGCGGCGGGTACAACGCCTATGCCCGGGCGACGGCGCGCAACGTCGCCCAATTCATCCCAGGGAACCCCACCATAATTCCGCGCAACCGTGGCGGCGCGGGCAGCCGTTTGGCACTCAACTGGATGCTGGCGAAGGCCAAGCGGGACGGCACCGTGTTCGGGGCCTTTTTCCCCAGCGCCCTGATCGATCCCCTGATCCGGCCCAAGCGGTCCAAATACGACGTCACCAAATTCAACTTTCTCGGCTCCATCAACAAGACGGCGCGCCAGTGCATCGCCCGCAAGGACGCCAAGGTCAAGAAGTTCACCGACCTGTTCAAGCATGAGCTGACCATCGGCGCCACGGCGCGTGGCGGCTCGACCCGTGATTTCGCGGTCATGCTCAACAAGATTTTGGGCACCAAGTTCAAGGTGATTTCCGGCTACAAGGGTTCGGCCGGCATCATGCTCGCCGTCGAGCGCGGCGAGGTCCAAGGGCTGTGCGGCTATGCCTGGTCGAGCCTGAAGAAGGCGAGGCCGGATTGGGCGCGGGGCGAGAAGGTGAACATCTTCGTCACCTTCACCATGAAGCCCCATAAGCCCATGGAGGCCCTTGGCGCCGAGCCAATCTGGAAATTCCTAAAGACCGACAAGCAGCGCAAGATTCTCTCGTTCTTCATCAAGCAGCAGGAGTTCGGCCGGCCCTATGTCGCGCCGCCGGATGTGCCCAAAGATCGCGTGAAAATCCTGCGGGTGGCCCTGAAGAAGACCTGGGCCAGCCCCGGGTTCCTCAGCGATGCAAAGAAGCTTCGGCTTGACGTCGACCCGATTTCCGGGCCGCAGGTCGAGAAGCTCGTGAAGGAGCTCTACGCCCTGCCCAAGGACCTAGTCGCGGAGATCGTCGCCACGACCAAGAAGCCGAGGAAGAAAAAGAAGAAGAAAAAGAAGATGTAGATTTAAGCCGCGATATCAGCGGGCCCGGCCCCCCGGTCTTCGGACCGGGGGGTTTCTCCTCGGCCGTTGCCGGGGATGCCCGGCGGCCGGTAGGATGTTCCTGATGGGCCGGAAAGTGCTCTAGTTTGGGGGATGAAATGGCGGATATCGATCTCAGCGGAAAGGTGGCCATCGTCACCGGCGGCGGACGCGGCATGGGCCGGTCCATGGCCATGGCGCTGGTGGCGGCGGGGGCGCACGTTACCATCACCGCGGCCCGTGAAGGGTTCGAGCTGGAAGCGACCGCAGGCGTTATCGGCGATCGCTTTGGCGCCGAGCGCATTCACGCCTTGATCGCCGACGTCACCATCGAGGCCGCCTGCCTGAAGGCGCGCGACGTTACCCTCGATCGCTTCGGCGGGCTTCATGTGCTGGTCAACAACGCCGGGCGCGGCCACAAGTTCATCCATGACGCCAACCCCGGCGTGCCGATGGATTTCTGGACCGCCGACAGTACCGCCTGGAAGCTGATCGTCGATACCAATGTCACCGGCCCCTTCCTGATGGCGAAGGCGGTGACGCCCCATTTCCTCGCCCAGGGCTACGGGCGCATCGTCAATATCACGGTCACCGAGGGCTCCATGCAGAAAAGCCGCAACTCACCCTACGGGTCGTCCAAGGCGGCGTTGGAATCCCAGACCCTGATCTGGTCCAAGGACCTCGCCGCCACGGCCAACAACGTGACCTGCAACAGCCTCTCGCCGGGGGGCGCGACCCTGACCGGCATGATCTATGAGGATTACGGCGAGAAGAAACTCAACGACCCCGACATCATGGGGCCGCCCATGGTCTGGCTGGCATCGGCGCAATCCGACGGCTTTAACGGCGAACGTTTCATCGCCCAGGATTGGGACACCTCCTTGCCGCCCACCGAGGCGGCCAGGGGCGCCATCGGCCAGATCGCCCTGACCCCGCCGCCTGGAAGCCAACGGGTGACCCAACGCTAGGCCATCGCGTCGGGGCCGAGAAGGGCCTGGCGGAAACGGTCCTTGAGGGTGGTGCCGTCACCCGGCGGCATGGCGTGGGGGTAATTCTCGGCCTTGACCTTGACGGCGTGAAGGGCGGGTCCGTCGCGGCCGAGGATCGCCGGCAGGACGCGCGTCAGCGCCGCTTCGTCCCATATGGTCTCGGCCAATTTGAAGCCGGCGGCGGCGGCCATGGCGCCGAGATCGGCGCCGAACGCGGTTAAGGACGGCTGCATCCCGGTCTCGCCGTAACACTCGTTGTCCAGCACCACGATGGAGAGATTCTTCGGCCCCTGGGCGCCGATGGTCGCCAGCGCGCCCGCCGTCATCATGATCTCGGCGTCGCCGGTGATCACCAGCACCCGGCGTTGGGGCTGGGCCAGGGCCAGGCCGAGGCCGATGCTCGACGCCGATCCCATGGCGCCCCGGAGATAGAAGTTCAAGTCCCGGTCCATGACGGTGGCGCAATCCCAGGTCGACGATCCCAGCCCGGTGATCACCAACAGATCGCCGGCATCGGCAAGCAGCCTGGCCACCACCTCGCGCCTGTCCAGGTTCAGGGTCTTGCCGCCGGCCATGGGATCAGCCGTAACTCTTTGCGCCGATGAGCCGCTGGGACAGCACCACGGCGACCGGGTTCATGGCCTCGAACGCGATCTTCACCGCGGCCTCCATGGTCGGCCGCACGTCCTCGGGCCGGTGCACCCAGGTGACCACCAGCCCCATGGTTTCCAACAGCTTCCCGGTGGCCTGTCCCATCGGCATCTGCCAGGGGTTGGCCTCGCCGAACTCGCCGCG
>Ga0114947_10000249_pt1 | contig 17441 bp, 17 predicted proteins | sample CR02metaG_FD_99656 | JGI IMG/M metagenome (GOLD analysis project Ga0114947, IMG submission 99656) | Deep subsurface microbial communities from Mariana Trench to uncover new lineages of life (NeLLi) - CR02 metaG | ecosystem: Environmental > Aquatic > Marine > Ocean trench > Sediment ...
AGCAGGAGCTTGGCCTGAAGATATTCACTGACGGTGAGTTCCGCCGTAGCAACTTCATGAGCGACTTCAGTGAATCAGTAGAGGGGATCGAGGAGGGCGAAACCATTCCACGTTCCTGGCAGGCCAGCGGCGGCACGGCCCCAATTAAAGCGTTAAGCGTACCCGGCGTAGTCGTGGGCAAGATCAAACAGACCAAACGATTGACCCGACATGAAGTGGACTTCCTAAAGCAGCACAGCCCCGGTGACATCAAAATTACTCTGCCTTCAGCCAACCAGTTCCCGGCCATATTCTATAAAAAGGGTGTGACCGATAAGGTTTACCCTAGCCATTCAGCTTTGCTGTGGGATATCGTGCCCGTGATCAAGGCGGAGATTCAGGCGCTGGTGGGCGAAGGATTGCCGTATGTGCAGATTGACGCCCCCCGCTACAGCTACTATGTCGATCCAAAGTGGCGGGACTATATTAAGAACGAGATGGGGTTAGACCCCGACCAGGCACTGGACGAGGAAATTCGGGCTGACAACGCCTGTTTGGAGGGAGCCAAGCGTGCGGGTGTAAACTTGGCCATTCACCTCTGCCGGGGCAACAACCGCAGCCAATGGTTGGCCGAAGGTGGTTACGATGCCATTGCCGAGAAGCTGTTCGGGCAGCTCTAGGTGGATGCATTCCTCCTCGAGTATGATACTGAGCGGGCTGGTAGCTTCGTACCCTTGCGGTTCGTGCCACGAGATAAAATTGTCGTCCTAGGGCTGGTGAGCACAAAGGTACCAAATTTAGCAACGCAAGATGACCTCGCGAGGCGCATTGACGAAGCCAGCAAGTATGTGCCCCTGGAAAACCTCGCCCTCAGCCCTCAGTGCGGCTTTGCCTCCGTCATGGAGGGCAATTTGCTCACCGAGGACGACCAGTGGCGCAAGCTGAAGCTAGTCGTGGAGACAGCCGCAAAGGTGTGGTGGCATAGTTAGCCCTGTCAAGCCTTCTGCACGATCCGATTGAGGGTTTTAATCTTCCGAAGCGATTTACACCTAGGTATCATTGGTTTTTTTTGTTACTATTGACGTGCTAGGAAAGGGGAGAACGAGGCTCGGCCCCCGCGATTTGCACCGGAATCTGGCAAGGATATTTGATATCTTCGGCTGAATATTGGATTACGAAATTGGCAAAAAGATGACTCGCCCCGTGGAGTAACTCCTTGGGGGTCATATTCGGCCTGCGTTGAGATCAATTCTCTACAGGGCGAGCGCAAAGACGCAAAGCACGCCAAGTTCGGAAAAAATCGAAAAATATTTTTCTTTGTGCCTTTGCATCTTGGCGCGAAAAACTTTGTTGAAGTCGTTCTGTTGAAAATTCTATCGGTAAGAATCTAGGCCTTAGACTTGCAGCTGTCCAATGAAAATTACCAGAATCAGAGGATTTTCCGACCTCCTTCCGGGTGAGACCGAAACCTGGCAGTTCGTGGAACAGGTAGCTCGGGAGGTGTTCGCCCGCTATAACTTTTCCGAGATCCGCATCCCCATTCTAGAAAAGACGGAACTGTTCAGCCGGTCGCTGGGTGAGACCACGGATATCGTGGAGAAGGAGATGTACACCTTTGCGGATCAGGATGCCAAAGGCTCCATGCTGACCTTGAGACCGGAGGGGACGGCCGGTGTGGTGCGGGCTTATATAGAAGCTGGCCTCGCCCAGGTGGAACCGATGCAAAAGTTCTATTACCTGGGCCCCATGTTTCGCCGTGAGCGGCCCCAAAAGGGAAGGTTTAGGCAATTCTATCAGATCGGTGCAGAGGTCCTGGGAAGAAAGGACCCTGTGGCGGATGCTGAGCTGCTCTTGTTGCTCAACGATTTCTTCTCCACGCTGGGACTACACGATTTGTCTTTGGAGCTCAACTCTCTCGGATGCTCAGAGTGTCGTCCGCGCTATCGGAGTGAACTCCTTTCGTTCTTGCAGCAAACGGAAGACAAACTCTGTGAGAACTGCCGGCGCCGAATGGAACGCAATCCCCTGCGTGTCCTGGATTGTAAGGAGCCGTCCTGTTCCCAGGTGACCAAGAATGCGCCATGCATCATCGATTACCTGTGCCAGGCCTGCCAGGACCATTTCGCGGAAGTGAAACGGTTGCTCGAAGAGACCAAAGTCGCTTACATCATCAATCCCAAAATGGTGAGAGGTCTGGACTATTACGGTCGTACGACATTCGAATGGACCACAAATCGGCTGGGATCTCAGAATGCGGTGGCGGCAGGGGGGCGTTACGATGGTCTGGTCAAAGACCTGGGCGGTCCTGCCGTGGCGGGAGTGGGGTTTGCCCTGGGCATGGAGCGGCTGGTGCTATTGTTAGGGGTGGAAGAAGAAAGTCGATTCAATCGCCCTGGCCTTTACCTGGCCTGGATGGGAAAGGCTGCTGGAGACTGGGCCTTCCCGGTTGCCCATGCGCTACGCCAGAGAGGGGTCGTGGTGGAGATGGAAGGAGAAGAGAAGAGCTTGAAAAGCCAGATGAGGCGGGCTGATAAGCTCAAGGCGCAGTACGTCTTTATCGTGGGTGAGGACGAACTGAACAAAGGGAAGGGGATCCTGCGGCATATGGGTAGCAAGGAGCAGGTGGAGGTGGATCTCAAAGGGGTTGAGACCGAACTGGCGGGGAAATTGCCGACCTCTAAGACAAATCTATGAGTCAGGAGAGCACAGAAAGGGTTTTTTCCGACCCCCTGGGGGATTGGAAGAGAAGCTGCCAGTGCGGTGAGCCGCGCGTAACGGTCGTTGGGAAAGAGCTTATCCTAATGGGCTGGGTCCTGCGCCGGCGTGATCATGGAGGGCTGATCTTTGTTGACCTCCGCGATCGGACCGGGATCGTTCAGGTGGTTTTTAACCCGGCAGTGGATCGCACTGCCCATGAACGGGCCAAACATATCCGACACGAGGATGTTCTGGCTGTGCGCGGAGTTTTGGTAAAGAGGACCCCTGAAACCATCAACCCGGATATTGCCACGGGTGAGGTGGAGCTCATGACCAGCGAGGTCAAGCTCTTGAATGCCTCGCGGGTGCCGCCGTTTTCCCTGGAAGATGATACCGATGCCAACGAGAGCACGCGTCTGAAATACCGCTACCTCGACATGCGCCGTCCCCAAAGTTTGCAACGTCTCGTTCTGCGCCATCAGATGGTGAAAAAAATCCGCGACTACCTTGACGGTCTAGGGTTCATCGAAGTCGAGACGCCCATGTTAACCAAGAGCACTCCTGAAGGGGCGAGGGATTATCTGGTCCCCAGCCGAATTTATCCGGGTAAGTTTTATGCGCTGCCCCAATCTCCGCAGCTCTTCAAGCAGATTCTCATGGTTGGGGGTGTAGACCGTTATTTTCAGATCGTACGCTGCTTCCGGGATGAGGATCTAAGGGCCGACCGGCAACCCGAATTCACTCAGCTCGACGTGGAAATGTCTTTTGTCCAACCGGAAGACATCTTTCAAGCGGTTGAGGGTATGATGGTTCTGCTCTTCAAGGAGCTGAAAGGCGTCGAGCTCAAAACGCCATTCCCTCGCATTTCTTACGCCGATGCCATGTCCCTCTATGGATCGGATAAACCGGACCTTCGGTTTGGGCTCGAGCTAGCGGAATTCTCCAGCGTCTTCCAGGGCTCAAAGGTGGCGGTCTTCTCCAAAGTCCTCGAGAAGGGAGGGATCGTCAAAGGACTCTGCGTACCTGGAGGTGCGAGCCTTTCACGCAAGGAGTTGGATGATTTAACGGCCTACGTTACCGAGTTTGGTGCTAAGGGCATGGCATGGATCAAAATCTCAGATAAGGGATGGCAGTCCCCCCTGGCGAAGTTCCTTTCCGCCAATGAGCGGGACCAAATTCAGAAGATTACCAAGGCAAAGGACGGAGATATTATTCTTTTCTCTGCTGACGAGGCCAATATCGTATATGAATCCCTAGCCAACCTTCGGCTCCGCCTGGTAGCGAAGATGGGGCTCAAGCCCAAGCAAGAGTACAACCTGGCATGGATCATCGATTTTCCACTCCTGGGTTATGACGCAGGCGAGAAGCGATACGTCGCCATCCATCATCCCTTTACTGCTCCCCGGGAGGAGGACCTCACATTACTTGGCAGCGATCCTTTAAAGGTACGCTCCAGGGCCTACGATCTGGTCCTGAATGGCGTTGAAGTTGGGGGTGGGAGCATCCGTATCCACCAGGTGGAATTGCAGAAGCAGGTCTTGGAACTCCTAGGTATCGGTGCTGAAGAGGCGCAGGCTCAGTTCGGATTTTTCCTGGAAGCATTGAGTTTCGGCGCGCCGCCTCATGGAGGCATAGCCTTCGGCATTGACCGGCTTGCCATGCTTTTGAGTGGCGCCCAGTCGATCCGGGATGTCATCGCCTTCCCCAAGAGTCAAAAGGCCGTTTGCCTGCTCACTGACGCACCCAGCCAAGTGCATCCCAAGCAGCTGAGGGAACTTGGCATCGAGACCGTGACCGGCGATTGAGCGTTCGAAGGTTCCCTTACGGTGCCGGTATTCAATTACCGATTGATCCAGTAACGAGAGTATTCGGGTAGGTAGGTGAGTGTCGATAGGTCCTTCATCCGATCGAGGAAAACCTTTCCCTGCAGGTGGTCCCATTCGTGCTGGATAACCCGTGCGTGGAATCCGGATGCGACGAAGTCGACATCGTTACCCTCGCGGTTACGGCCCACCACCTTGATCTCTTTGTAACGCGGGACCTTCCCACGCATCTTGATGATGCTCAGGCATCCCTCCCAGTCCTCTTCCACCTCTTCGGAAAGGGGTTCGATCTTTGGGTTAATCAACACCGCAAGCGGTACTTCGGGTTTCTGCGGGTAACGGGGATTATTGGCCACTTCTACGACGGCAATCTGCCTGGGAACGTGGACCTGCACAGCGGCAAGACCCACCCCATCATATTCCTTCATGGTTTCGATCATGTTATCGATCAGTCGCTGGGTCTCGGACGTGCTGATCTCCTTGGGCGCCAAATCCTTGGCGACATTACGGAGGACAGGGTGCCCTAGTCTTGCGACCTTGAGGATGGACATGCCTGTCTAATAGCATGCGTCGAAGGACCAGGGGAAGGGAGTCAGAAATGTGCTTACCTACCTGCAAGGAGATGCTTGTGGTTTCCTAGCAGGCTGCTGAAAAAGACTCATATGCCGCCAGCCTGCCCTAGGCAGGCGTTTAGGATAGTTGCGCTCGATCGCTGCGGGAATCATTCCCGCTCCAAGCGGAGTTGCTCCAACGTACCGCCAAAGTACGCCTCTGCTCGTCGATTTTTCGCGCGGCTCGCCTCTGAGATCTTTTTGACCAGCCTGCAAGCAGCTTTTTTCAGCAGCCGGCTAGGCTTTTAATCTCTCCGCGCGGAACGAGTCTTCGGTTCGGCTGTCTTCCCCTCGATCTTCCCCCGTCGAGAGCCTCTGGGTCGAAGGATCGGGGCGGTGAGCCTGCCCTTCTAGGGCCTCAGGGTCGTGAGCCTGTCGAATCGGTCGAAACGGTCGAATCAGTCGAACTGCGACCATGACCCTTCGATCATGCTCAGGGTTATGGTGAGGTACTCGAACCATGAGGCTCAAACCCGAAGGGAGCTCAGCCGAACGGGCAGGCCTCTCCCCCATGCCTCTCTTAATCTGCCTGTGAGTAATGGGGTCCTTAAATTTCTTTAATTGACTCAAAGTGTTGCAGCTATTGACATTGTGGATTTTCTAGGTCTATATTACACAAGTAGCGACTTTCATAAGGAGGTGTCACCTGTGTAGGCTGACGGCTTATTAAAGTCCATGAAAAACGATAGAAGTTCCCTGATGAATGTGGGGCGCCGGGTTGATTACGCGGTGCGCGCGCTTGCCTTACTGGCAGCTCAGCCACTCGATAAGATTATTGGTAGCCGGGAGATAACCCAGAAACAGGACATCCCATCACACTACCTGTCCAAGATCATGAAGGATTTGGTTGCCACGGGGTTAGTTAAGTCCCATGTGGGCTGCAGGGGTGGATTTAGCTTGGCCAAACCGGCTGATACCATCAGCCTGAAGGAGGTCTATGAGGCGGTGGAAAAACCGCTGGTTCTCATGGAGTGCCTGGATAAAGGGGAGCCCTCCTGCCCCTACGATAGTGTCTGTACTCAGATCTCAGTCTGGGATAAGGCTCAGAGCCTCCTTACGAACTACCTGGCTGGGATTTCCCTGGGGAGCATTGCAGATGAGACCGGGCTAAAGAGGCGGATAGCTGGCCCTGCCCCATTTTGATTTTTTTGGCCCTAAGGTGGATTCAGTAGGTCTATTTTAGCTGTTGGCACGACGTTAATTGAGAGTTGCTGATTATTAGGCTATTTAGAGGATAGAAGAGTAAAAATACCAAGCTGCATGGAGGGGATCAATGCCAATAACGAATTCGCTACCTGAGACGGTATTTACCACGAAAATAGATGACCTGCTCAATTGGGGGCGGGCATCGTCACAATGGTACATGTTGTTTGGGCTGGCCTGTTGTGCCATTGAGCTGATGCAAACAGGAGGTCCGCGGGCCGATGTCGATCGTTTTGGCTGTGTCCCCAGGGCCACCCCACGCCAATCGGATCTGATGATCGTGGCAGGGACGCTTACCTACAAAATGGCCAAGCGGACTAAGCTTCTCTATGACCAGATGCCTGATCCGAAGTACGTCATCTCGATGGGGAGCTGTGCCAATTGTGGAGGTCTTTTCCAGCTTGCGTATTCGGTCTGTAAGGGTGTGGACAAGATCATTCCCGTGGATGTTTATGTCCCAGGGTGTCCGCCTCGGCCTGAGGCACTGACTGAGGGTCTATTGAGAATTCAGGAAAAGATTATGAAGGAGCGATGGTTGGTAAAGAGTGCGGTGGCAGTATAGAGCCAACTGTTGAATTACTGGTAAAGAAGGTGATTTTATGATCGACGAAGCCGTTGTAAATCAAGAATATAAATATGGGTTTGTTACGGATGTCGACGCGGACACAATCCCGCGCGGCTTGAACGAGGACATCGTCCGGATCATCTCGGCGAAGAAGGACGAGCCCCAGTGGCTATTGGATTGGCGGCTCAAGGCCTACCGCCAATGGGTCAAGATGGAAAAGAAAGAAGGGGAACCGAAGTGGGCGAACATTCACTATCCGCCGATTAACTATCAGGACATAATCTACTACGCAGCACCGAAGGACATGGCGGATCGGCCCAAGAGCCTGGATGAAGTGGACCCGGAGGTGCTCAAGACATATGAAAAGCTGGGAATCCCTCTTAAGGAACAGGAGATGCTGGTGGGAGTGGCTGTGGATGCGGTTTTCGACAGTGTCTCAGTAGCCACCACGTTCAAAGAAAAGCTGGGCGAGATGGGGGTCCTCTTCTGCTCATTCTCAGAGGCGGTTCAGCAGTACCCCGACCTCGTGAGGAAATATCTCGGGTCAGTCGTGCCTTACACTGACAACTTCTTTGCCACACTGAACTCTGCGGTCTTCAGCGATGGATCGTTTTGTTATATTCCCAAGGGCGTGAGATGTCCCATGGAGCTTTCCACGTATTTTCGAATTAACGCCGCCGAGACCGGTCAGTTCGAACGGACGCTCATCGTGGCGGAAGAAGGTAGCTACGTTAGCTATCTCGAAGGATGCACAGCGCCCATGCGAGATATCAATCAATTGCATGCGGCAGTGGTGGAGTTGATCGCCCTGGACAACGCCCAGATCAAGTACTCGACGGTTCAGAATTGGTATCCTGGGGACAAAGAGGGCAAGGGAGGCATATTCAACTTTGTCACCAAGCGCGGCAAGTGCCTTGGAAAGAACTCAAAAATCTCCTGGACCCAGGTGGAAACAGGGTCCGCCATAACCTGGAAGTACCCCAGTTGCATTTTACAGGGGGACAACTCGGTGGGAGAGTTTTACTCGGTTGCCCTCACCAACAATTACCAGCAGGCGGATACAGGAACCAAGATGATTCACATGGGGAAGAACACCCGGAGTACCATCATTTCGAAGGGGATCTCCGCGGGTCATGGGCAGAACAGCTATCGCGGGCAGGTCAAGATCCTCAAGGGGGCGACAGGTGCCCGTAACTATTCCCAGTGTGACTCGTTGCTGCTGGGGGACCAGTGTGGCGCCCATACCTTCCCCTACCTTGAAGTGATGAATAGTTCAGCGCAGGTGGAGCATGAGGCTTCGACTTCGAAGATCGGCGAGGATCAGCTCTTCTACTGCAAACAACGGGGAATTTCTGCCGAGGATGCGGTCACGATGATCGTGAGCGGCTTCTGTAAGCAGGTCTTTCGGAATTTGCCTATGGAGTTTGCCGTAGAGGCCCAGAAGCTGCTGGGCGTAAGCCTAGAAGGCAGCGTTGGGTAAAGCTACGGTCGTGGAGAGAGGATTATCGTGCTGACGATTAAGAACTTAAAGGTCAAAGTGGATGGCAGTGAAATACTTCGGGGAATCGACCTTACGGTTAACGCAGGTGAAGTTCATGCTGTGATGGGCCCCAATGGCTCAGGTAAAAGCACTCTGGCGCATGTCCTTGTGGGACGGGAAGGTTATGAAGTGACCGGTGGCGAAGTGAAGTATGAAGGGCAAGACCTTCTGGGGATTTCACCGGAGGAACGTGCCCACCAAGGGATCTTCCTGGCCTTTCAATATCCGGTAGAGATCCCGGGTGTGAGCACCACTTACTTTATGAAGACTGCTCTCAACGCGGTTCGAAAAAGCCGTGGCCTGGAAGAGTTGGATGCCATAGATTTCCTAGCCCTGGCGAAGGAGAAGATGAAACTGGTGGAGATGGACCAGGGTCTTCTGAACCGGTCCATCAATGAGGGGTTTTCCGGCGGCGAGAAGAAACGCAACGAGATTTTTCAGATGGCAGTGTTGGAGCCGAAGCTGGCGATTCTGGACGAGACGGATTCTGGACTGGACATTGATGCCCTGAAAATCGTGGCCAACGGCGTCAACGCACTGCGCAACAAGGACAACGCTATGATTGTGGTGACCCATTATCAGCGATTATTGGATTACATTGTCCCTGACTACGTGCACGTGCTCTTCAATGGACGCATTGTCAAATCCGGAGACAAGGGTCTCGCCCTGGAGTTGGAAGAAAGAGGGTATGGCTGGATTGAGGGGCAGGTCCAAGGCACTCAGCCATCAATCTAAAAAGGACAAATCCCAGCTGTGATGAATAGCACTGAAGCAAGGGACTTCTATCGGGGCCGCTTCGCTCAATTCGAAAAGGACCTGAATATCGGCCAGGCATGGACTCGTTCGGTTCGCAAGGAGGCCATTTCTCGGTTCTCTGAGCTGGGGTTTCCCGGGACCAGCTGTGAGGAGTGGAAGTATACCAATGTTGCACCCATCACGGAGATCCCTTTTGAGCTCGCCGAAAATGGGCTCAACGGCGTCGCGTCCAAGGCCATTGCCCGCCTCGGTATTGGGAATCTGGCAGACAATCGGCTTGTTTTCATAAACGGACATTACTCTCCCAAACTTTCGTCTCTCCGGTTACCCGAGAATATTCGGGTAGGTAACCTTGCTGCAGTGCTGAGTGAAAACCCTGGGGGTGTGGAACCATACCTGGCGCGATTCGCCAGCTACCAGGACCAAGCCTTTGTCGCCCTGAACACGGCGTGGATGAACGATGGCTCCTTTGTTTATGTACCGAGGGGTAATGTCCTTAGAGAGCCCATCCATTTGGTTTTCTTCTCAACCGCTCAAGGCGAAGCCACAGTTTCGTACCCTAGGAACCTCATTATAATCGGTGATGAGAGCCAGGCGACGGTTGTGGAGACCTACCTGGGTGTGGGGAATGAAGTATATTTCACCAACGCCGTGACCGAAATAGTGCTAGGTAAAAATGCCGTGTTTGATCATTATAAATTACAACGTGAAAGCGACGGGGCCTTCCACGTGGCGACCCTGCAGGTTCATCAGGACCGGAGCAGCAACTTCTCATCTCATTCCATTTCCCTTGGAGGTGCCCTTGCCCGTAACGACTTTAATTCAGTGTTGGATGGAGAGGGCAGCGAATGTTCCCTCAATGGCCTCTACATGGTGGACGGAAAACAACATGTGGATAACCACACACGGGTGGACCATATGAAACCCCATTGCAACAGTCGTGAGCTTTATAAGGGAATCTTGGATGGAAAGGCAAAGGGAGTTTTCAATGGGAAGATCTACGTACATACGGCTGCCCAAGGGACCGACGCTAAGCAGACCAATAAAAACCTCCTGCTGTCCGAGGACGCCACCATTAACACCAAACCGCAATTGGAGATCTATAACGACAATGTAAAGTGCACGCACGGTTCGACTGTCGGCCAACTCGATCAGGATGGACTCTTTTACCTTCGCTCTCGAGGAATTGAACTCAAGGATGCCCGCAGACTCATGACCTATGCCTTTGCGAGCGAGATCATTGGACAGATCAAGGTGGCCAAGCTCCGTACCTGGCTCGAAGAGACTTTTCAGTCGAGGATTTAGGAATCGGGAATTTGACCAATTGAGAGAAATGGAATGGCGACAAGCACGCAAAGTATAGCTGCCAGTAATTGGAAAGCGGCGGAGCGACCGTTCGACGTCTGGGAGATTCGGAAGGATTTTCCGATTCTGAGGCAGAAAGTCCATGGTAAGCCGCTGGTCTACTTCGACAATGCCGCTACGAGTCAGAAGCCGCAGGTGGTTATCGATACGATCCTCAGATATTACACCACGGAAAATTCGAATATTCATCGTGGCATCCATCAATTAAGCGAGCAGGCGACCAAGGACTATGAGGATGCCCGTAAAAAAGTAAGGCAGTTCATCAATGCCCCGAAGGAACGGGAGATTGTCTTTGTGCGGAGCACCACGGAGGCGATTAATCTCATTGCTCAGAGTTATGGCAGAACGTTTATAAAAACGGGCGAGGAAATTGTCATCTCTGCTATGGAACATCACTCCAATATCGTCCCGTGGCAGATGCTGTGCGAGCAGACCGGTGCGAAACTCCGTGTAATTCCCATCAACCAGGATGGAGAAATATTGTTTGACGAGTATAAGGGCCTGTTAAATGATCGGACAAAACTGGTTTCTGTGGCCCATGTCTCGAACGCACTGGGAACCATCAATCCGGTCAAGGAAATAGTTGAGGAAGCTCATCGCCGGAAGATACCGGTCCTCCTCGATGGGGCTCAAGCGGCACCTCACATGAAGATTGATGTACAGGAGCTCGATTGTGATTTCTACGCCTTCTCCGGGCACAAATTGTTTGGCCCCACAGGGATCGGTGTGCTTTACGGCAAGGCGAACCTGCTCGAGGCCATGCCACCCTATCAAGGGGGTGGTGACATGATCAGTTTGGTGACTTTTGAGAAAACCCATTACAACGTATTGCCCTATAAATTCGAGGCGGGGACCCCAAACATCGCCGGGGGTATCGGGTTGGGTGCGGCCATTGACTATCTAAACAGGATCGGGATAGAAGCTATAGAAGCATATGAGAGCGAGCTCCTGTCCTATGCCACGGAAGCGATTTTGTCCGTCCCGGGGCTGCGGCTCATCGGAACACCGAGCAAGAGAGCAGGAGTGATTTCCTTCACCTTGGATGGCGTTCACGCCCACGATATTGGTACGATTTTGGATCAGGAGGGGGTTGCCATCCGTGCGGGGCATCACTGCGCCATGCCCGTCATGCAGCGCTTTGGCGTGCCCGCAACGGCAAGGGCATCTTTTGCCTTTTACAATACAAAAGAAGAAGTGGATGCCTTGGTGCGGGCCATCCATAAGGTAAATGAGGTATTCGGTTCATGTCGGACTTGAGCGAACTCTATCAGGAGGTCATACTCGATCATAATAAAAGTCCGCGCAACTTTCGAAAATTGGAGGGTGCGAATCGGATGGCTGAGGGTTACAACCCTCTTTGTGGTGACCAATTTACCGTCTATCTCAGGTTAGAGGATGATGTGATCAAAGAGATCAGTTTTCAAGGCGCTGGCTGTGCGATTTCTAAGGCCTCGGCGTCAATGATGACGGCTAGCTTGAAGGGGAAGACGGAGGCTGAAGCAAAAGCTCTTTTCGATCGCGTCCATAAGATGCTTCTGGGTGAGCTGGACACGAAGAGCGGTGAACACAACCTTGGAAAACTGTCGCTTCTTTCAGGGGTGTGTCAATTTCCCGCTCGCGTGAAGTGTGCGAGCCTATCTTGGCATACGCTTCAGGCTGCCTTGAAGGGAGCGGGAGGAGTAGCCACCACTGAGTGAACCGGTGGGGGTCATTGAACTCTGAACGAAATCCAGGGGAGACAAACATATGGAGAGCGGTGCGGCAGTCACACTGAGCCGCGAATGCGAAGCGATCATGATTCCCAGTGGCGAGAGGCTCTTGTTATCAGCGGGCAGCCGGGTATGGATTACACAGTCTCTCGGCGGTGGTTTTACCGTGACAACAGATCGGGGACATATGGTGCGCATCGCAGCCAAAGATGCCGATACCCTGGGATTGGAAGTCCCTCTTGCTGCATGGGGTGGTCCTTCCGCCGCGACGGAGGGCCCCGTGGAGGTTGAGAATAGGGTGTGGGATCAGCTTAGAATGTGCTTTGATCCGGAAATTCCCGTAAATATCGTTGACCTGGGTCTCGTTTATCATTGTGAGGTGACTCCCTTGGCCAAGGGAGAGAGCCGGGCCGAGGTAAAATTTACGTTAACGGCTCGAGGGTGTGGCATGGGCGAGGTCTTGAAGGAAGATATAAGAAGTAAGATTATCAGCGTGCCAGGTATCAATGAAGTTGATGTGGAGTTGGTCTGGGACCCTCCATGGGACCAGAGCATGATATCCGGAGTGGCCAAGCAAAGACTCGGGATGGTGTAATGGCATTGTTCTAAAAGAAGGAGTCCATTCCATGGAAAGTATCAATACAACTGTTATCGAGGCCCAGGTGCAGGAAGCCCTGCAGACTTGTTTTGACCCGGAGATACCCGTCGACATCTATGAGCTTGGGCTGATCTATGAAATAAAAGTGGACCCATTGGGGAGTGTGACGATTACCATGACCCTGACCTCACCAGCCTGTCCCGCGGCTCAATCCATTCCCGAGGAAGTTGAGGCCAAGTTGCGGGCCATCCCTGGAGTTACAGACGTCCATGTGGTGATTGTTTGGGAACCCCCATGGGATCCAGAAAAGATGTCCGAAGCAGCCAAGCTTCAGCTTGGTATGCTATGAGGCTGAGTGCTTCAATGCCGAATGACTCGCAAAGAGAAGGAGGAGTAAGTAAGGTTATGGCTGGATTTTTGAAGGTTGCAAAGGCAGGTGATGTCTCTCCTGGCAAGGGGATGATGGTGGAGGTCAACGGGAAAAAGATTGCCCTCTTTAATGTTGAAGGTTCTTTCTACGCTATCGATGATACGTGCACCCACCGTGGAGGCCCGCTCTCCCAGGGGGTTCTAGAAGAAAAACAGGTTCGGTGCCCGTGGCACGGTGCACTGTTTGATGTGACCAATGGTGAGGTCGTAGGTCCTCCTGCCCCTTCAGCAGTGACCCGGTACAATGTCCGGGTGGAAGGTGCTGATATCGAAGTCGAGGTCTGATGGGCCTTCCACCAGGCGCGACGGCGCCCTGACGATTTCTTCCAATCGTACGTAGCCCTCTGTTCTCAATTTCAATTCTCTGGTTACTGATTACGTGTCCAACGCAATTTTCGCATCTTAGACTCACTGGTGTATGCGAAAGGCTCCTTTCGTTTGAGACCCTGGATCCAGTGTGCAAGGTCTCGTGTTAAATTACGGAATGGCTCTCCGTGTAAAGTGGATGGCCCAAGGCTGCACCATTGAATCGTAGCGGCTCGTAGAGGTGCCTAAGGGTGGGTTGAAATCGCGTCCGTCACCAATAAAAAGTTCGCCAGTTCGCAACAGTTGTGGTATTTCTAGTCATTGAGGCCTTTATTTTCGGAATCTCGGACTTCAGCGGGAGTTTTAGATCGCTAAGGATGTCAAGATGGAGGATGTAAACGAACAGGTTGAGGTGCGCCTGAGTAAGCTCAAGAAGCTGAAAGACGCTGGGGTCAATCTCTACCCCAATGATTATCGGCCCAGCCACGTTACGTCACAAATTCTCTCTCAGTTTGGTTCTCATACGGAAGAGCAGTTAGGGAAACTTCCCGCGGACATAGCCCTGGGGGGACGCATTGTGGGGATTCGTTCTTTCGGCAGGGCATCTTTTTTTCACCTCCAGGACCGTAGGGGGAAAATTCAGATTTATGTTCGCCAAGATCGTTTGGGGAAAGAAGAATATAACCTTTTCAAATCTTTGGATATCGGTGACATCGTGGGGGTGTGGGGGAACCTGTTTCGCACTAAGACGAAGGAATTGACCCTGGAAGCCCATGGCCTTCGGCTGCTATGCAAGTGCCTGCGCCCGCTGCCAGAGAAGTGGCATGGGCTAGCGGATGTGGAGCTCCGTTACCGACAAAGGTACTTAGATCTTATCGTCAACCCCGATGTGAGGGAGGTTTTTCGAAGGCGCTCTCAAATAATCCGTCTGATTCGGTCGTTCTTTGAGGAGAGGGACTTTCTCGAAGTGGAGACCCCCATGATGCAGTCCATCGCTGGGGGGGCATCCGCAAAACCCTTCAAGACCCATCATAACGCCCTGAACCTGGAGCTCTATCTTCGGGTGGCCCCTGAACTCTACCTAAAACGCCTTTTGGTGGGAGGTCTAGAGAGGGTCTTTGAGATCAATCGAAACTTCCGTAACGAAGGTATTTCGGTGCGTCACAACCCGGAATTCACCATGGTGGAATTCTATCAAGCGTACGCAAATTACGAGGACCTTATAAAACTCACAGAAGAGATGTTTGTGACGCTGGCCCAAAATATCGTTGGCGCTACGAAAATTTTCTACAGTGGCCATGAAATTGAACTGAAACCGCCTTGGAGGCGTCTCTCCATATTGGAAGGAATTGAGCAGTACGGGGGAGTTGCACGGGAAAAGGTGGCAGACCTAAAAGGCCTCCGCACCCTTGCCGAAAAGCAGGGTTTTTCGCTGGATCCCGAGTTGTCCTATGAGAAGATGCTGGTGGAGGTTTTCGAAAGGGTTGCGGAACCCCATCTCATTCAACCTACCTTTGTGGTGGATTTTCCCTTGGAGGTTTCCCCCCTGGCTAGAAAGAACGATAAAAATCCCAATTTGGCGGACCGGTTTGAACTGTACATAGGCGGGAGAGAGCTGGCCAATGCCTTTTCCGAGTTGAATGATCCGGTGGATCAAAAAGGGCGCTTCCTAGAGCAGGTCAGAGCCCGCAGTGCGGGAGATGAGACAGCGAGTGAGATGGATGAAGACTTTCTGCGTGCCCTTGAGTACGGCATGCCTCCAGCGGCGGGGGAGGGTATTGGCATTGATCGTGTGGTGATGCTCTTTACCGACTCTCCCTCTATTCGTGACGTGATCCTCTTTCCATTGCTCCGACCTCAGAGGTGAGTCCACCCAATCTCCGTCATGAGATATGAGCTTTTTATCGGTCTCCGGTATTTGCGTGCCCGGCGCCGCGAGACCTTTATTTCATTGCTTTCGATGATCTCGATCCTGGGGGTGATGATCGCTGTTCTCACGCTGAATGTGGTCATTGGGGTCATGACCGGCTTCGAGGAAGTACTCCGTGACCGCCTGTTGGGAATGAATTCCCATGTGGTCCTGCGCAAGTCAGGGGGTCGGCTGGTGCGATACAAGGAGCTGACCGAGCGGGTGATGAATGAGGAGGGGGTCTTGTCCGCTGCCCCTATGGTTTACGGGCAGGTCATTTTGACAACGGGGAACCGGATTTCGGGAGTGGTCGTTAGGGGGGTGGATCCGGATAGGGCAAATGGAGTTGTAACCATAGAGGGGTTTATGGAGGCAGGGAGCCTCAAGGATCTAAAGCAGCATCGTGTCGTTCAAATCAAAGATCGACCCATGGAGTTGCCCGGGATCATCTTGGGCACCCGGTTAGCCTCTGGTCTCGGAGTCTTGGTGGGGGAACCCATCCAGCTGGTCTCACCTTTGGGTAAACCTGCGGCCTTTGGAATGGTCCCAAAGATTAGGCGTTTCGCTGTGGTGGGGTTATTCAATTCTGGGATGCATGAATATGATAGTAGCCTCGCTTTCATGAATCTTACCGACGCTCAGCAATTCTTTGAGTTGGGAGATTCGGTGACCAGCATTGAGATCCGGGTTCGGGATGTGGACGAGGCCCAAGCAGTGGCTCAGAGAATTCAGCGGAGCTTGGGTCTTCCCTACCTGACGGAGGATTGGTCTCGGCTATGGCCCAATCTTTTTGCCGCGCTTCGCCTGGAGAGGTGGGTATACATTCTGGTTCTTCTCCTCATGGTCTTGATCGCGGCCTTTAATATCATATCCACGCTGATCATGGTGGTGATGGAGAAACGGAAAGATATCGCTCTCCTGCGGTCCATGGGTGCCAATCGTGGGAGCGTCTGGCGAATTTTTTTGCTCAAAGGTTGCGTGATTGGGTTGGCGGGAACACTGCTGGGATCGGTTTTTGGCTATGCCATATGCCTGTTGATTCAGGAGTACCAATTTATCGAACTTCCCAAAGACGTGTTCCTGGTCTCAACCGTCCCCGTGAAGATATCTGGTCTTTACTTTGCCTTGGTATCATTGGTCTCCCTTTTTATCTGTCTCCTGGCTAGTATCTATCCGGCGCGCCAGGCTGCTAAGTTGGATCCGGTGGAAATCATCCGTTATGAGTGAGCGCCCAGGACAACGAGAACAGCTAAGCGCCAAGCGCAGAGCGCAAAGCGTCAAGAGCTATTAACCGCAGATTTACGCAGATGGACACAGAAGGCAAAGCGCATGGCGCAAGGCGCTTAATTAGTGACGAGTAACAAGTGCTGAGGACTGAGTGGGCAGGGATGAGAATCGAGAATAGAGGATTGAAGATTGAAAATCGAGGAGGGGTTGAAAGAGAGATCCGGACGCTTTGCGCTCTGCTCTTTGCCAATTTTCATCTGCGAGTATCGGCGAAATTCTGCGGTTAGAACTCTTTGCGGGCTTGGCGCGAAACACTTTTTTGAAATCGTTCTGTTTAACATTCTATCGGTAATAATCTAATGTCACAGTTGTTGTCAGTACAGGGCCTTCACAAGTCATTCGTCGAGGGCGAAAAGGAAATCGTTGTCTTGCGAGAACTCGAAATGACCATAGAGGAGGGAGAACGGTTAGCGATAGTAGGTGAGTCTGGTGTAGGCAAAAGCACCTTACTTTATATCCTTGGGACATTGGATCGTCCCAGTGATGGACAGCTGGTCTATCAGGGGAGGGACCTTTTGTTGTTGCGTGAGGAGGAACTTGCCCACTTTCGCAATCAAGAAATCGGGTTTGTATTTCAATTCCACTATCTGCTGCCAGATTTCAGTGCACTGGAAAACGTGATGCTGCCTACTCTAATCCGCGGCTGGTCGTGGGAGAAATCGCG
>Ga0114947_10000260_pt1 | contig 17145 bp, 18 predicted proteins | sample CR02metaG_FD_99656 | JGI IMG/M metagenome (GOLD analysis project Ga0114947, IMG submission 99656) | Deep subsurface microbial communities from Mariana Trench to uncover new lineages of life (NeLLi) - CR02 metaG | ecosystem: Environmental > Aquatic > Marine > Ocean trench > Sediment ...
CCTAGCATTTCTCGTTGGAATAACACAGTCAAATAGGTCATAACCGCAACGGGCGGCGAAGATCAGATCCTGCGGTCTTCCGACTCCCATAAGATAGCGGGGTCGATCCTCAGGTAGAATGTTTGCCACAAATTCGGCCATTTCGCAAAATTGGCTCTCCTCCTCGCCCACACCCAATCCACCCACGGCGAATCCGTCAAAAGGAAAACCAACGAGATCTTTCACGCATTGCTCGCGGAGATCTTTGTACACTCCCCCTTGGACGATGGCTAACACTGCTTGCTTTCCTGAGCGGCAGGATTCAAGGGAACGATGCGCCCACCTCACCGTTCGATGGGTTGAGGTTCGGGCATAGTCCCAGCTTGCGGGGTAAGGAATACATTCATCTAGAACCATTGCGAGATCACTGCCCAATGCCTCCTGGATCTCAATGACTTTCTCAGGGGTAAGGAAATGTGTGGAGCCATCCAGATGAGACTGGAAGCGCACTCCCTCTTCATTGATCTCCCTCAATGCCCCCATGCTTAACACCTGAAACCCACCGCTATCCGTCAGTATGGAGCCCTCCCACCCCATAAATTTATGGAGTCCCCCTAAATCCCGAATCACCTCCACTCCTGGGCGCAGATAGAGGTGATAGGTATTGGACAAAATCATCTGGTAACCCATCTCGATCAGATCCCTGGGTGAAATAGCTTTAACGCTCCCCTGCGTCCCAACGGGCATGAAGGCGGGGGTCTCTATGAGTCCATGGGCTGTCTCGAGACGACCCAACCTGGCACCGCTCGCCGAGTCCTTTTTGCATACGGTGAAGTTGAAGGCCATGGTAATAGGCCATCAGCCGTCAGTTTTCCGCTTTTCGGATCGTTATGGTACACGATGGCTGAAGGCTAATAGCTGACTGCTGACAGCTAAATAATCAACATTGCATCCCCATAGCTGTAAAAACGGTACCTCAACCGAACCGCCTCATCATAGGCCCGGCGAACCAAATCCAGGCCCGCAAATGCAGCCACTAACAGAAGCGGGGTAGAGCCAGGCAAATGAAAATTGGTGATCAATCCACTGATGACGCGAAAGGAGAACCCCGGGCGGATGAAAATGCGCGTGACGCCGTGATCCTCTCCCAATTTTCCTTTTTTCTGTACGATTCCCTCCAGGGCACGGGTTGAGGTTGAACCGACGGCAATGACTCTCTTCTCGCATTTTTTTACCTGATTAATCCTGTGGGCGGCTTTCTTCCCGAGGGTATACCGCTCTCCCTCCATTCGATGGGACTCCACTTCCTCCGACCGGACAGGCTGGAAGGTCCCCGGACCCACATGCAACGTCAGAAAGGCCCGCTCCACGCCTATCGACTCTAACTCTGCAAAGAGCTTTTGCGTGAAATGAAGTCCTGCGGTTGGCGCAGCAACGGATCCCGGACTCGAAGCATATACAGTTTGGTACCGCTCCCAATCCGTTTGCTCTAACTTTCGCGTGCGATGAATATAAGGGGGCAGAGGCGGCTCACCCACCTTTGAGAGGACCTCCATGAAGTCTCCCTGGTGGTGGAATTGCAGACCAAATCGACCTTGCCCCATGACTCCAACCACGGTGGCCGTGACCCCGTGGGAGAAAAGTAGGTTGCCTCCCAACCGCGGCTTTTTTGCGCAGTCAGTCAGTGCAATCCACAGACTGCTCTGGCTCGGGAAAGGTTCCAGGAGAAGGACCTCTACCCTCCCCCCGGTTTCCTTCCGTCCCAGAAGCCTAACGGGGAGGACGCGCGAGTCATTGAGAACCAGGAGATCGCCGGGCGACAAAACGTCCCCCAGAGAAGCGAAGTCTGTGTGGAATATTTTACCGGTAAGTCGTTCCAACACCATGAGGCGAGACCCCGCACGATCTTCACTGGGGTGCGGAGCGATCAAGGATCGAGGGAGCTCATAGAAGATCTCATTTACCTCCATAATGCACTTGCCGGCTTTACGATATTTCGAACAAACGATAGCCCGAGGACGTAGCAGGAGGCAGAGCCTCACTCAAAAAGAGAAAAAGAAAAAAGATAAAGGACGAACCTCCAGTCCCCAGTAAATCCCCTAAGTGTCTTAAGTCTAGGACTTCTTGAGGAAGGGAGTCAGCAAGTCAATGGGGATCGGAAATATCGTGGTGGAAGTCTTTTCCGCGGCCACCTCCACCAAACTCTGCAGATAACGAAGCTGAAGGGCCATGGGTTCTGTCGCGATAATTTCCGCTGCATCCACCAGCCTCTGCGAGGCCTGAAATTCTCCGTCGGCGTGAATGACTTTCGCCCGTCGCTCCCTCTCCGCCTCCGCCTGTTTGGCCATGGCTCGCCGCATCTCCTGAGGAAGGTCGATATGTTTCAACTCTACCAGAACAACCTTAATTCCCCAGGGATCGGTCTGATTATCAAGAATCTCTTGAATTCGTCTGTTAATCCTATCCCGTTCGGCCAAAAGGTCGTCCAGCTCAGCCTGTCCACAGACACTTCTTAAGGTGACCTGGGCAAGTTGGGAAGTAGCAAAGAGGTAGTTCTCCACCTCTCGGATGGCCTTATTGGGTTCCAATACCCTGAAGTATAGAACTGCATTGACCTTAACGGATACGTTGTCCCGTGTGATGACATCCTGCGATGGTATATCCATGGTGATCGTGCGGAGATCCACGCGCAGCATCTTTTCAATGACCGGAATCACGTAGACGATCCCTGGACCCCGTGGATCCACCATCCGGCCAAGCCTAAAGACAACCCCGCGCTCGAATTCCTTTAAAATCTTAATTCCGCTGACTAGCAGGATACCGAGGATAACCAGAAACACGTATAAGGGACCAAACCCAAAGAACATAGCTGCCTCCTCTCTCAGATTCGTAGCTAACTCTCCACCAGCCTCTTCACCTTAAGTATCATCCCATCAAAACCGGCCACCTTGACCTTCTCACCAACGTCAAACTCTCCGTCCCCCTCCGCGTACCAATATTCCCCGTGAACGAAGACCTTCCCCTCGGGATTCAAGCTCACCTTGACCTCAGCGATCTCCCCCAGCAAGCCCTCCACACCCAAGGTGGGTTTTCTCCTGTGCGCCTTCACGACCAAATAGCCAACCACAATCATGAACGCGCTCAAAGTACCAACCGCAGTAAAGACCATTTTTTTATCCAATACCAAGTCGGAGCCTCGGGTGTCAAATAGGAGAAGAGACCCAAGGGTAAGGGCAATGACCCCGCCAATCCCAAGGATCCCGAAACTTGGCAGAAATGCTTCTCCCACAAGGAGCGCCATACCCAATAGGATTAAAGCCAGACCTGCGTAATTGATAGGAAGGATTTGGAATGAGGCGAGGGCCAAAAGAATTGCAATCCCTCCAGCAACGCCAGGAAAAATGACTCCCGGATTGGAGAACTCCATATAGAGGCCCAGGATGCCGGCCATCAGCAGCAGATATGCGATATTGGGATCAGAGAGGATGTCGATGATTTTCTGCCTAAGGGCCATGTCAAAAGTTTGCACTCGCACCCCTTTGAAAGAGACCTTTTGCTTCGTCCCATTGATATCCACCTCACGCCCCTCGGCCTGTTTCAATAGATCCCTGAGGTCATTGGCTATGATATCAATTACGTTTTTTTCCAGGGCCTCCTTGTCCGTAATGGAGATACTGCGCCGCACAGCCTGGATAGCAAACTCCGTGTTTCTCCCCCGCCTTTCGGCAATGGTCTCGCTAAAAGAGGCAGTAAAGTTTTCAATCTTCTCACCCATCACCCCTTTGACTTCCTGTCCCCCTCCTGCCACCGGATGGGCAGCACCAATGTTTGTTCCAGGGGCCATGGCGGCGATGTGGCCTGCCAGGGTAATAAAGACCCCGGCTGAACCCGCGCCGGCTCCACTGGGTGCCACATAGACCAGCACAGGGAGAGGTGCCCCTAAGATTTCCTTGACTATGGATCGTGTGGAGCTGAGCAGACCCCCTGGCGTATCGAGCTGAATGATCAGGGCCCTGGCCCCGCTCGCATGGGCCCTGGCAATGCTCTCCTTAATAAAATCATCCACGGCGGGGTTGATTCCCCCATCTACCACGATCAGGTGTACGTGGGGAGAAATAGATTCAGTGGTCTGGGCAAGGACGGAAAAGCCCGCCAGGGTAAGGCCCAAGAGGAGCATTCCCCCACTAAACAGAAGGAGAGGCGAGCTCTTGGAGTACTTTTTGGATATCTTGCCAAACAAGTTTCTTATCTCCTGGATTGCGCAGCAGGTAGGCCGGATGGAGCGTCGGCATCAACTTAATTCCATGGTAGTTATGCCATTCCCCGCGCAATTGCATAATTGGGACTTTACTCTTCAACAACAATTGGACCGCGAATTTACCCAAGGCCACAACGACCTTTGGCTTGATCAATTCAATTTGCCGAACCAAAAAGGGTTCGCAGGATTCAATCTCATCGGACTCCGGATTGCGATTCTCAGGGGGACGACACTTGATCACGTTGGCGATATAGACGTCCGCCCTTTTCATCCCCATCCCCTTAGTAATAATGTCAGTTAGGAGCTGCCCCGCGCGTCCCACAAAGGGCTCTCCTTTCAAATCCTCATCCCTTCCGGGCCCCTCTCCCACGAACATCACCTTTGCCTTGGGGTTTCCCACCCCAAACACCAAGTGAGTCCGCCCCGACGAAAGTTTACATCGTTGACAGTCACCAATGGCTTCACGGAGCTCCTCGAGCGTCTTGCTCCTATAGACAGAGGTATAGTCGGAAAAGAGATTCCCCTCAAGGGCTGGGCTCGGTACCGGCTGATTCACGGCCTTTGGATTTTCCATCCGGGGCTCACCACAGGGTAAATACGGGATTCCGGCCTGCTCTCGTCGCCGCATGTGCAAACGCAATGAGGTCGCAATTTTCCTCATTTCCTCTCGGCTACTCTGCTGGGTCATCCGCTATACCAGGAAATGCATCTTAGCACCATTCTTGAGGTTCTATCAACATTTTCAACCAAGTTTCAACTGCTCCAGGTAAATCGAGCGGAGCGTACCAAAATAGGATAGGGATTCAGGCCAGCGGTAATCCGGGTAGGTATAGTCATGGGGCTGAAATGAGCCGTGACGAAACATGAGCGTCGCCTCACCGTAAATCCCCGAGCTTAGGTAAATGCGGTGGGATGCATCCTTGGTCGTGGCCAAGACCACTTTACTGGCATCTAGACAACCGGGGTCGATGTTGACCTGCCGTCCCTTCTTGCCACCTTTAACCCACAGATGCCCCATTTCCAATTCCTGTGAGATGATTTTGATCTCCGCCAGCCGATCGGGTTGAATCAAGGGAAGATGGGAGACAAACTTGCGCAGAATCTTCGGGCCCATTTCCTCCTCATAAAAATCCGTCACCTACCATGGGCAGGGAGGGCTTGCCCATTCGATCGGACCAAAGCGTTTGGTCAGGGCCTCTTCCACCACGCGTAAGAGAGACTCATGATTGCGAAGCAGCCCGACAAAGAGTTTGACTAGTTTAGGCTACCAGCGGATCCCCATGAATCGCAATAGGTTTTAGCGTCAATGAACTTGCCAATCCTGAATTGCCGAAAAATACTGTCGCGACCCTTCTCCACCGGCTATTCATTGTGGGCGCTTCGTTTCTTGCTCTTAATTTTGAGGAAATGATCGTAAATCCTGTCCGCTAGATCCTCTTTTGTCATGAGGGGAAGAGGATGGGTACCGCCGTTGCGGTCCACGAGGGTGGCCACATTGGTGTCGGTATCGAACCCGCTACCTTCCTCCGTTACATTATTGGCTACAATAAAGTCGAGGTTTTTCTCCCGGAGTTTTTTTTGTGCATTGGCAATGAGTTCCTCCGTCTCGGCCGCAAAGCCTACAAGAATCTTTCCGTTTTTCTTGGCCCCCAGTTCTTTCAAGATATCGACGTTTGGTTTCAGATTCAACTGAAGGGGTGCATCTCCCCGTTTGATTTTCTGGGCGACAACCTTCTCGGGCCGAAAATCCGTTACTGCCGCAGCCATAATGACCGCAGTGGCGCTGGGATACTCTTTAAGGACAGCCTGGCGCATCTCTTCAGCGGTCACCACCGAAATCAAACGCACCCCAGAAGGGGGTGCAAGCGCTGCTGGCCCACTGATCAGAGTGACCTCCGCCCCACGCCTGGCCCCTGCACGGGCCAGGGAATAACCCATTTTTCCCGATGAACGGTTGGAGATAAAACGGACAGGGTCCAGGGATTCCCGACTTGGACCAGCCGTTACCAGAAGTCGTTCACCCACTAGGTCTTTCTTCCTTAGCAGCCTCTGAACCTCCTTCGCTATATCTGCGGGCTCTGGTAACCGCCCTTTCCCCTCATAGCCACACGCGAGGTAACCTTCGGCGGGTTCCATGAGTTCATAGCCTACTGATCTGAGTTTTCGGATATTTTCCTGGAGGACAGGGTTTTCGAACATATGCACGTTCATAGAAGGGACAATCAGAATCTGGGCCTGAGTTGCCATGACCGCCGTGGTCAATAGGTCATCGGCTATACCGGTAGCAATCTTTCCAATGAGATTCGCTGTTGCGGGCGCAAGGACAAAAAGATCCGCCTGATCGGCAAGGTTAATATGGCCGATCTCGGATTCTTGAGTCAAATTGAACAACCCCGTGGCGACGGAGTGGCCCGAAAGGGTCTGAAAGGTCAAGGGGGTGACAAACTCCATGGCCTCGCGAGTCATGATCACATGGACGGTAAAACCTTCACGGACGAGCAATCGGACCAACTCGGCTGCCTTGTAACAGGCGATGCCCCCTGACACCCCGAGTACGACGTTTTTGGCCTTGCTATCTTCTCCCTGTGCCACGATATAAAGATATCCAATCACCTATGGGTTTGCAATCTGGGAACCTATTGGAAGCTAAATGATCAAACCTGAACAGGAAGGGTTGTCCGTGGGTCACAAAGTGTGCAGAAATAGTCCAAACCGCACCTTGATCGATCATCCGTCGGCTCGCAGGGCCCCTGGCCTCCTAATTGCTTTAACAATCACTGCGGAAACAGGCTCAAGCCAATGCTGGGGGTGACCTCTGGGGTCACTGAACGGAACCGTCAACAGGGCAGCGAGAATTAACTTGACCTGTACAAATAAGTCTGTAATTTATAGGAGAATTATGACCGCCCAGAACAAATACTATAAATTTCTCCTCATTGGGGTCCTCGCCATTGCCATCGGTCTGGTGAGCGACAGGGCCCTGCAAACCAATGCTCACGCAAATGGGGACGCCACCCCTCCCAAAGAAGGTGCCGCCACCGACCCGGCGGAAAAGTCACCCGCCGAGGCAACCTCTAAAAAGAGACAATCTTCACTATTCGAGGATCCCTTTGCGGAAGAGGCTAGCAATGGGGCCACCGCAGGAGACCCGTGGGAAAAGTTCAATGAAAAGATGTTTTCATTCAATCGCGGGGTCGATCGTTGGTTTTTGAAGCCAGTTGCGACGGGATATGACTTTGTCCTTCCGGACGTGGTGCAGATCGGCGTCAGGAACGTCATCAGCAATATCGATGTCATCCGTCGCCTGGTAAACAATCTCCTGCAGTTCAAATTTGGAGGCGCAGGCCGCGAGATCGCTCGCTTCACCATCAACTCGACCATTGGTCTCGCCGGGCTGATCGACGTTGCAAAACTCGGATTTCGGATCGATGAGAGCGACGAAGATACCGGTCAAACGATGGGAGTTTGGGGCGTAAAGCCTGGTCCCTATCTGGTGTTACCCTTCGTATCCGTCATGACGGTTCGCGACGGAATCGGTACCATATTTGACCGAGCTATGAATCCGCTCCTTTACGTTGGCATATTCGTCGACGGGGCAACGGGCGTAGGTGTCGGTACTTTTACCCTCAATGCCATCAACGAGCGCTCCCTCAATCTCGAGACCTTTGAGCAGGTTGAGGACTCGGTGATCGACCTTTACAGCGCCGTGCGCCACGCCTACCTGCAGACCCGGGAAGCCGCCATCAAGGAATAACGACCCGACCTCTCTTTTTTTCTACATCTCGCTGACAAGTACTTCCCCCCTTGGGGGGACAAACCATTCTCGCTGGTACTAAGAAAAAAATAATTGATTTCCTCATTCGTTTGAATTATATGAGGAATACGTTTGACCTTCACATCGGTTGCCACTCGGACACTGCCAAAAATCCATTATGGCGGGGAGAAGCAAGCACTTAACAGGCAAAAAGATCGATCCGAAGCCGATCAACCCGTCGACTTCCATCATCGAACTCGTAGACAACAATCTCATTTCTTATAACGGGGGTCGTCTCCGCGAGGCCTGCCAGCTATTTACTGAAAAGATCCTTCAGGATGATGTCACCGTTGGATTGAGTTTGAGCGGCGCTCTGACCCCAGCCGGACTTGGTATTTCAGCCCTGATCCCCTTAATTGAATATGGCTTTGTGGACTGGATTGTGAGCACGGGAGCCAACCTTTACCACGATACCCACTTTGCCATTGGGCTTCCTTTACACCGTGGCAGATTCGATGCCGACGATGTGTCACTGAGGGAAGACGGTATTGTTAGGATCTATGACATCTTCTTCGACTATGACATCCTGATTTCCACAGATGAGTTCTTTCGCAAGATCGTAGCGGCCCCCGAATTTCAAAAAGAGATGAGCACCTCAGAATTTCACCATCTCGTGGGCAAATACCTCACAGAGCGGGAGACGGTCCTGGGAACAGAGAAAAGGTCCCTTTTGGTTGCGGCCTACCAGTACGGGGTTCCCATTTACACCTCGTCTCCTGGAGACAGCTCCATCGGAATGAATGTGGCCGCCCTGGCCTTGAAAGGAAATAAGATGAAGTTCGATGTCTCCATGGACGTGAACGAATCTGCGGCCATCGTACTGGAGGCGAAGAGAGCCGGTGGCAGGAGTGCCGCCATGATCCTAGGTGGGGGTTCCCCAAAGAACTTTCTCTTGCAAACCGAGCCCCATATCCAAGAGGTCCTTGGTTTGGAGGAGAAGGGGTACGATTATTTTATTCAGCTAACCGACGCCCGTGTGGACACTGGAGGACTCTCTGGGGCCACACCGGGTGAAGCGGTGAGTTGGGGGAAAATCGACCCGCAGCAACTGCCGGATTCCGTGGTCTGCTATACTGACTCAACCATTGGCCTTCCCATCATGACCGCCTACGCCCTCGCCAAGCATCCCCCACGAAAGCCCAAGCGCCTGTTCGACCAAAGAGCCAACATGCTCAAGAGCATTGGGAAGGAATTCAAAGAAAAGTTCGGAAAGATCAAGCTGAGATAGCTAATCTCGCAAACTGATTCCTACGCATCCCAACTCACGTTTTCTTTGCCATCACTTCCTGTATCCGTTTGTAGTCCTGTGGTGTGTTCACGTTCGCAAACTCAGCTGGGAAAGACTCTGGAACATCCACGAAGCGGACATTGGCCTCCTCGAGTATAAAATGAAGCGCATAACGGCCTGCCTGTATGGCCTCCTCCAAGGGGGGAAGGAAACTCTTCTGGTAGATTCCTAGGAGCGGTTCGATCCCCCCCTGGTGACGTGGAATGACCGCGTCCGCATGAGCATCATAATAACCCAGAAGCCACTCGATCAACGCTCCAGAGACCAGAGGCATATCACAGGCGGTGACCAGAATTCCCCCCGGGAGATGTCTTAATGCCGTTACGATGCCTCCCATGGGTCCGAGGTCCTCTTGATCGTCCTGAAGGGCCAGAATGGGCTCGGGCCAATCTCTCTCTTGCCCTTGAGCACTCACCACTGCAAGCTTCTGGAAGGGAAATTCCCCCAGGATTTCCATCAGACCGTCCAACACCCTTTGACCCGAGAATTCCATCTCTGCCTTGTCCCAACCAAAGCGGGAGCTTTTCCCCCCGGCCAAGACCACGGCACTAAGATGGGATGCCGATTCCTTCACGAAATTCCTCTAATGCCTCACGGAACTGCTCTGGTTCATTTTTTGAAACTGATAATTTATCGAGCGCATAACGTTGGAATGGATTCCACTGGGCCCACTCCTCCGATGACACGGGCTTACCAAGCCCCTTGCTTCGCTCAAGGACCGTTGGGGGAACATGACCTGAATCCTCCCAAGGGGGATTGGATGGTGGTAAAACCAGCTCCAGTTCCTCGCCTTTATATTTGCGTACGAGAACAAGAAGGTAGGAAATAAAATCCCCTCTCCCCTCCTCCGCCTCTACGGGCAGATCGCAGAGCGCCCACCGCTCTTGCAGGCTAAAGGCCAACCAGTCTTTAAGTGAAATTTTGGCCCCCGTGCGATCGAGCTTCATGCGCACGTCTAGAGGGATACGATCCAGCGACTCGTAAACCACGGATTCAAAGTGATGGCGATTAAACATCAGACTGTCCGTAATGACCGAAGAGTTAATTTATAATCCTGAACTCTTTGATCCCTTTGATGCCTTAACACGTCAGAGACGAGCCCACTCATTTTCCTTCGATGGATTTGGGTGACCTCCTGACCTGCCATACGTTAATGGTAGAAGCGATAAAACAGAACATGGCGATGAGAAAGGCGATAAAATAGCTATCGGTAGTATCGTGAATGAAACCGCCAAGCCAAGCCCCAAACGCGCCTCCAACGCCGATGCTCATGGTGAAATACCCATAAATGGCCCCGAAGTTCTTTCCCAAAAAGAGGTCGGCAGAAATGGTTGAGAGGACCAGGGCGCGGGAACCCTGCCCTAGGCCGTAAAAAAGGGCATAGGCATAGAGAAGCGCCGCGGAAGATTGATCCTGTACAGCCATGAGGGACGCTATACCCAGTGTAGATATGACCTGCACCAGAGTAAAGACGCTCTCCCCTCTTATTCGATCGGCAAGGGAGCCAAATAAAACCCTACCAAAGATGCTGACCACTCCCATGAGCCCGAAGATGGACGCCGCAAAGAGCTTCGAAAATCCCGCATCCACGGCATGCGCGATTTGATGGGTGATGACAATCTGGTTGCCCATGCTTGCTAACACGCGGGAACTAAATAGCAGCCAGAAGGAAAGTGTTGTAAGTGCTTCTTTGACGGTCCAATCGGTCTTTTTTCCCCCCGCTCTAGCCGACTGAACCGACTGACCTGACTTTGGAGTGGGTATAAACCATGCGGAGGGAACCACAAATAAGGCGGTGATACCTGCCAGCCCTAAGTAAGCAACAGACCAACCCCAACTGTCGATCATGATCTGTGTGAGGGGCACAAAGAGCAAAATCCCGACCCCACCTCCCGCATAGGCTAAACCCAGTACCGCACCGCGATGCTTGGAAAATTCACGGGCCAGCATGGCCACATGCGGCACCATACCGATTAACCCAAAGCCCAGGGAGGTCACTAGACCTAGCCAAAGGTAGAGCTGCCAAAGGGAGGAAATCGTTGCGCTAAACCCCAGACCAAGAGCAAGTAGGGATCCACCCACCACCAGGGTCCTGCGCGGTCCGAGACGATCCGTCAGGGATCCAACAAAGGGGAAAGAGATCCCCTCAAAAACGATGGAGAGGGATATGGCACCGGCCGTAACGGCACGGGACCAACCGAAGGCCTCGAGCAATGTAACGTAAAAAACGCCGTAGGTACCACGGATGCCGCGGCCGACAGCGAGATGTAGAAAGGAAATACCGATGAGGGTAAGTCTTTTGATTCTAGTCGAGTACTCCGAGCTGCTCACTTCCAAACCATCTCTTAATTCATAGGGCCGAGTCATTCAAGGGACGAATCATAAGGTCAACCCCGTACCACGGGCTTACCCCAGTGGCTTTGCCCTGTGGAGTATTATCCACGACTGACATGGGCGGTCTCAGTCGAGAGGTTACTCCACAGGGTTGCGGAGAGTGCCGAACATTTACCCCGTGAAATAGCAGCTAGAGGTGTCCATAACGTCGTGAGAGAAAACCTTATTTCACAGGGTGAATCCCCGTACTGACACACGGGGCCTTCTGTCGTTCGACCTGCCCGTTCGACAAGCTCAGGGCCCTGAGGCTCTCGAAGGGGAGGCTCTCGACAGGTGGTACGGGGTCAACAAATTCTCCTGCGTGAACTCGCCTTGAATCTATGGCCTCGATAAGCCGGGCACAATGGGCCCAAGAATCCTGCTGGTCAATCCGCCCATCTACGATTTTTCAGCCTACGATTTCTGGCTTAAACCCTATGGACTCCTTCGTGTCGCAGGCTTGTTACGGAACCGGGCAGATCTCCATCTCTATGATTATCTTGACCGGTTCGGTCCCCTGCACCCCAGCCAAGGGACTCCGCGGTCAGACTCGTGGGGAACAGGAAAATTTCATTCCCAGTTGATTCCGTAGCCCTCGATATTGAATTCTATTCCACGGCGTTATCGGCGATACGGAATTCCAAGAGATTACCTTAAAGGATTTCTCACCAAACAGGAACCGTTCGATTTCGCCCTGATCCAAACCGGCATGACCTACTGGTACCTGGGCGTCAAGGAAGTTATCGAAGATCTGCGGAGGATATCCCCGCAAACCAAAGTGGTCTTGGGCGGAGTTTATGCAACCCTATCTCCTCGACACGCTGAGAGCCTGGGAGCGGATCTATGGTCAAAGGTTCTCATCTGGAACCGCTTTGGAAATTCTTAAAGATTAACCCGAACTTAGCGGGGCTTCCATTTTGGGAGGCTTATCCCACCCTACGCGTCGGTGTGCTGAAGCTGGCGGATGGCTGTCCTTTTCGATGCACCTACTGTTCCGTACCGCAAGTGGACCCGAATTTTGTTCCCCGGCCACTGGAGAGGGCACACGCCGAGCTTGACCCCCTCTGTAAACTGGGGGCCGAGAATATTGCCTTTTACGACGATGCCCTTCTGTTCCGCGCAGAGAGCCTGTTAGCCACTTTTCTGCGGAAGGCCCTCGAAAAGAACCTGCAAATTCATTTTCACACCCCCAACGCACTCAATGCGCGCTTCATGACCAAGAACCTGGTCCGGCTTATGGTCCAAGCCTGCTGCAAGACTCTTTACCTTGGATATGGAGCAATAAAACCGTCTTCCCCATTCTATCTCTGGGAGCATCTGAAGTGGACCGGGTAAAAGACTTGTGCCTCCGGCGCAAAAAAAATCGGAAAACGGGTACGGACCTTAAAATGCTAGTGGTCTCCTCCGTCAATCAATCAGAGAGGACCTCCGTCTTCAAATAACCCTTCAGAACCTGGGCTTAATTCGAAGGTACTTGTACCGATCGGAACTACGAACCGGGATGTTCCGAACACTGGTACCCCTCAGCACGTTGAGCGACACCCTAACGCCCGCATGGCCTTTGGACCAGACCTTTCGGTAGAAGTCGGCCAAACTTTCCACTGCCTCTCCAGCAACACCGACGATCATGTCACCTTGTCGAATTCCTGCCTTATAGGCCGGACCATCGGGCGTAATGCGCAGAACCAGAATCCGTCCGCCCGCCTCTTGCGTGTAGATCCCGAGCCATGGCCTAGACGGCCCGGAGGAACGTCCTTTAACAATTAGATCCGCGAGAATCGGCTTGAGTTGATCAATGGGGACAAACATGTTTCCCGGCATCGGACCGTGACCGGGCATCACGTCCTGTAGGAAAAGAGAACCGATACCGAGCAGTCTTCCCCTTCGCCCGATGAGGGCAGCCCCGCCAAAGTTGCGATGAGGCGGCGTGGTATAAATGGCATTTTCCAGGAGATACTCCCAGGAGCCCGCAAATTCTCGCCGCGAGGCCACGAACGCCCCTTGTACGGAACCAGGCCCGCCATGGCTGGCCACGAGCACTTCATCACGTATTTTCAATTTGGAGGAGTCTCCGAATTGCATCGGTTTCACTTTAAGAGTCTTTTTTGCCCTTAAGAGCCCAAAACCAGTGTTGTGATCGTACCCGACCACCTCAGCGTCAACGGGCTTACCCCTTGGACTGAGCACTTCGGCCTTGGCCGCTTCAAGGATCAAGTACCCAACCGTCAGGACGAGCCCCCCCGAATCGATCACCACCCCGCTCCCTTCCCGCTGGGTCCCAAGCGATTTGGCCGTGCGGGCATCAGCGGGGACCTGCGAGCTGACTCTCACTATGGCCCTGAGGGTCTCATCACGGTTCTGGGCGGCATGGGCTAACGCTGTTGGGGCAAACAAAACCGCCAAAAAGACTATCAATAATCGACTGATCACGAATGCACCCCGCTGGATTTGTAAACTAAGATTCTCATGGGAGACTCCTGTTCACTGGCTGTACTTCTCTTTCAGGGCACTAAAACTATCCACCCGCTCCGAGAGAAGCTTGCCGCCCCGGTCGTACACGCTAAAAAATACCATGAGAAGCGGTTCGCCTCCCTTCCCCAAAAGCCTGAGGCTGAAGGCGTTTCGCTTCGCATCGTGCACATCTGGTTCTTGCACAAACCGAAACTCATCGATTTCTGAAACGTTCAAATGGCAGTGCCAAGCCCCGCTTTCCACCGCGAGCCAATCACCTTTGAGGTAGACTTGGAGCTCCTGGGCTTGCACCCAACCCTCCATCACGGCCTGCGGACCCTTCCCCATAACAAACAGCGAGCCGGGCAGCTTTGTCGCTTCCTCAATCAGCGCTGCAACTTTTTGATTCTTTTCTTGCTCCTTCGGCAAGGTCCTGTCCTCATGGTCTAAAACAAGTCCTTGGACCGTAGCACAATTAATCCCCCCGTGAATACCCTGCCTGGGCAGAAACAAGATTTGCCGGCCGTGGTTTGCCCGCTTGGGTCAAAGGAGGCCTCAAAAGCCTTGCTTTGACTCTCGGGGACTCACTATAATGTGGTCCCACTGAAAGGAGGGACTGTGTATGTTTCCCCACCTGAAAAATTTCAACTTAAAACAATGGGTCGATGAAAACAGAGGGGATTGGGGCCAGCGAAGAACCATATGGGAGGATTCCGATTTTATTGCATTCGTGACCCGCGGGCCCAACAGTCGCACCGATTTCCACATCAATCCCGGTGATGAGATATTTTACCAACTCGAAGGGGAGCTCAATCTCCATTACATGACGCCGGAACAAAAACACGAGATTGCCGTTATAAAGGACGGGGAACTCTTTCTTTTGCCGGCGAATGTTCCCCACTCGCCGAGAAGAGGCGAAGGCTCCTGGACCTTTGTGATCGAGCGAAGGCGACGCCCGGACGAACAGGACCGATTCGTTTGGTATTGCGAAAAATGCGGTACGAAACTCTACGAAACGACAATCCGCTTCGACGACCCCACTGATGCAGTCAAGAGGGCTAACGACTCGATGAAAACCAACAAAGAGATGCGCACATGCCCTCGCTGTAACGAGGTCTGAATAGGTCTCAGAGCATTTAGACTCTACATTAACCACAGGAGCCTTATGAAACTGATATTTGTCTATAATGCCAATTCTGGTAAGCTGAGCGCTGCCCTCGATATTGCCCATAAAATTATCAGCCCGAGTACTTACCAGTGCAACCTCTGCTCGCTTACCCACGGTACGTTTACGGAACGGGATGTGTGGAAGAAGTTTAGGGAAGAATCGGACACCGAGTTAGTGTTTTACCACAAGGATGAATTCGAACATGAATTTAATAAACAATTCACCTATCCGATGGTCCTTAAAGAGGAAAAAGGTGAATTGACCGAATACATTTCCACAGACAAGATCAACGCCATCAGAGATGTCGAAGATTTAATCGCCCAGCTGAAAACAAAGTGATTTGGCTTTAACCATTCGAGTGACAAGTCTTTCTCACCGCTCATCTCAATCATTAGATGATGTGGTGGGACCTTGTTCTGTCGCATGACGGCACCTGTCACAATGTTTTCGTCTGTCATAGCCCAACGGGGTATTGAAAAACCCTGTTCACAGGCCGGTCAAAAAGGTCCAGGTGCGAGGCGCGCGAGAAATCGACGAGCGGAGGCGTAATTAGGTAGTACGTTGGAGCGACTCCGTTTGGAGCGGAAATGATTTCCGCGCCGCTTGAGCGCAACTATTCTATACGCCTGCTTGGGCAGGCTGGTGGCAGATGGGCCTTTTTCAACGGGCTGCCAAGATTTGACTCTGCCATCATTAATGACTTCCTATGGTAAAAATGTGACGTTACCTGGAGAGGTAAAACCATGAGACAAACATTATTTGGTGTTTTGCTTATATTGGGTGCCCTTTGTGCGGATCAAGCAGTAAAGACTGTCGTTGGCTTCTACCGTTAAAACCATTGGCGACCTGCTGACATGCCAAAAGATCAATGACGATGCGTGGGAGCGCCCGGACATGAAGAGCATCAGCGGGGGACTGCTCGCCGACGGTTGTGGTTCGGTATTTTCCGGTTTACTTGGGGGGATGGGGATATCGACGTCGTCCAGTAATGTTGGTGTCTCCGTCGCCACTGGGGCGACGAGCCGTCAAATCGCTTTTGCAGCCGGCCCCATCTTTGTTCTCTTTGCCTTTTTTCCAATGTTAACCGGTATGTATTCCATCATGCCAAAACCGGTGATGGGCGCGATTCTTGTTTTTGTCACATGCTTTATGGTGATGGCGGGTATGCAAATAATCATGTCCACAACCGTGGATTTCAGGGGAACATTCGTTATCGGGATCGCCCTCGTTTTTGGGCTCAGCGTGGACATCCTGCCGGAGCTGTACACCAACATCCATCCCTCGCTGGCACCGATTTTCAGCTCGTCCCTGACCCTGTCGACCATAACGGCAATCACGCTCAATAAGGTGCTCCGCATCAATCAAGGTCACGGGCAGGATATGGGATAAACACCGGCCAACAATAAGCCCTAAGACTTCGTAAAACCAAACCCCATTAACTGCCCGGTGAGGAGAGGCTCATTGATCCCGGATACCGAAGGTGTTCAATTCTTGCAGTGGTGTTTGCCTAGGTTGCATCTACGCTGGCCGGGCTTTCGCAAAGTGCGCCGCCAGGTCCACAAGCGCATCACCCGGCGTATGCAGGAGTTAGGATTACCGAGTGTAGCGGCTTATCGAGTCTACCTCGAAGATCACCCGGGCGAATGGCCGATGCTGGACACTTTGTGCCGGATAGGCCTTTCCCGTTTTTATCGCGACCGTAGTGTCTTTCAGCATCTGGAATATGAGATTCTACCTCACCTGGCGCAACTGCTGGTGCGGCATGGAGAATGTGAAATACACTGCTGGAGCGCAGGATGCGCCGGGGGTGAAGA
>Ga0114947_10000263_pt1 | contig 17092 bp, 14 predicted proteins | sample CR02metaG_FD_99656 | JGI IMG/M metagenome (GOLD analysis project Ga0114947, IMG submission 99656) | Deep subsurface microbial communities from Mariana Trench to uncover new lineages of life (NeLLi) - CR02 metaG | ecosystem: Environmental > Aquatic > Marine > Ocean trench > Sediment ...
GCAGCTCCCACCAAAGCCGCATTGGCTGATCTACGAATCCGATTCTTCAGTTCGGCCAGCCATTTTCCCAGGGGTTGGTCGGGCTCGTTCATTTGGCCCTCACGCAATAAATCCGCGGCGGACCTTCGCTTATTGTCGTAATTCCGGCCCGGCGCTTCTTTGCTTCGTTGCGACGAACCACCTCAAGCTGTTTCAAATTTATAAGGCTGGCCTGGTGCTCACATATTTTCAAACTCTCCATCGGGATTACAGCCGGTGCGCCTGAGATGCCTAACCAAAAAATAAGATACGCGGGGGCAATTGAAGAAAACACGACTCACCCTCCCCTGATTGCTAGGACAATAGATTGCTATTAAAATGTATTACTACGTTGCTTTCCTGATAGCAAGATGGCAGTATGTCATACAAATCCGGTCCCTTTTGTATGAGGTACACAGGAGGAAAGCCATGAAAGCCGTGGGATACATCAGGGTTTCGACCACAGAACAGGCCCAGGAGGGCGTTTCCCTGGATGCCCAGGAAGCCCGTATCCGCGCCTATGCGGAGATGCAGGGCCTCGAGCTGGTCGAGATCGTGAGGGAGGAAGGCGTCAGCGCCACAATTGCCCTGGCGGATCGCCCAGGCGGCCGTGAGGTGCTTGATCTTATCCGACAGCACCAGGCGGAGAACGTGATCGCCCTGAAACTCGACAGGCTATTCAGGGACGCGGCCGACGCGCTCATGCAGACCAGGGCATGGGACCGGGGAAAGATTGCCCTCCACCTCGTCGACGTTGGCGGCCAGGCTATCAATACCGCGGCGGCGATGGGGCGGATGTTCCTGACGATGATGGCGGGTTTCGCCGAGCTCGAACGCAACCTGATCTCGGAACGTACCGCTGCCGCCCTGGCCCACAAGAAGGCCAACGGCGAGGTCTATGCCCCCACGCCCTTTGGATACGACAGGGCCGGCAAGAAGCTGGTCAAGAACCACCAGGAGGCCGCCACGGTACGCAGGATCGGCAAGTGGCGCGGCGCCGGTATGACGCTGGCAGCGATAGCCACCAGGCTCAACAAAGCGGGAGTGGAGGGCAAGCGGGGCGGGCGGTGGCACCCGTCAACGGTGCGCTACGTCCTGCAGAACGATCTTCACGCCTAACCGGTTCAAAAGACTCGAGCCACGGTAGCGTGAAGTGTCTTGCCGAAACCAAGGCGATCAAAGCGGCGTGACATTGGAAACCGGACGCCGGCCACGCTCGTAATTCCCACCTTTACTTCCATCAATCTCGGAATAGCGCAATTATCTCCATAGGCATTGATAAGCGGGGAGGACAAGCAAATGGACCCGAAATATGACAGCGTTCAATGGTGCTTGGTCTTTGGGATTCTTGGATTGGCCGCCGCTTTCGGCAATGAGGTGTTCCCGAATTTATTGGGCGATCTGCCTTATGCGGTCGCCGCGGGAATTTGGGGATGCACGGGCGCAGCATTAGGATTCACAATCGCTGAAATTTACGGGCGGGTACGGGATTAGCTCGAGGGGGAATAGCCGAGACCCCCCAGCCCCCCGCAGCGGCGAGGCCACCCCATCGTTTGGTGGTCGTGTCTGGATGCACTAGAAGTCCTGTTTGAAAATTATAATTTTGCATTTTCTGGGAGCGCTTTTGCGCCGCGGCGGCGCGACCTAGAAGTGTGCGAATTCCGTCTGAAAGCCATTGATTTTAAAGGCGTATTCAGAGCATAACGCTCGGGGCACAGAAAGTTCACGAATATTAATATTTCCTTACACATTTTGGTTTAAAAACCGTTAACAGTGAAAGACACCATTTTGGAACCGAATATCTCGATGGGCTCAGCCGATGACATAGTGCTTCAAGGCATCCCGGCCATCGCCGATTTTATTGGCGCTCCAAAGCGACGCGCCCTCGGAGGAAGCCCCATAGAATGACCCGCGCGCGCCCCAAGTACACCGAACCGACTCGCGGCCTCATAGAGAGTTGAGTCGGCGGGCGTTATCGGGCTGGGTATGACCGAGTACATCCGCTTGCTGCCGAGGCTTGAGGCCGAGGGCTTCCCCAAGCCAGACCCCCTGACCGGGAAGCGCAACGTGAAGGCGATAGAGCACTGGATGGACGTGCGCGCCGGCCTCGTCCAGGATGGTAACGACAACGGCCTCATGGCCAGGATCGAGGAATTCCGCAATGCCCCGTAAAAAGACCCGCCATTTGGTGTACCGCCCTCCCTCGGGCTTCTACTTCCAGGCAACCCCTGCCATGCGCCGCGCGGGCATCTTCTCCGAGTCGCTCGGCACGGAAATGAAAACCGCCAAGGCGCGCGCCCAGGCGCTTAATGCCGCTTGGGATGAAATCAGGCACGGCTTGGAGCCAGTAGGCAAGCGCCCTGCCCTCCCCGGCACCCTGTCTCACTTGGTCGAGAAGTTGCGCCCAACAACCGAGTGGACGGACAAGGCGCCGGCGACCATCGATGAATTGGAATATGCGCTTGCGATCATCGAGCCGATCTTTGGGGACTATGCCCTGGAACGGATCACTCCCGAGGCCTGCATGGCCTTCTATAGCGCCCTACGCGAGCAAGGTAGCATCCACCGCGCCGCCCGCGTCATGAAGTGGCTGCGCTACCTGTTCAACTATGCGATCCGCTTCAATAAGGCCGGCATCAACCCGACCTTGGCGGTGCGGATCAGGCACCCGAAGCCACGGCGGACCATATGGCGTGAGGATCAAGTGCAATTGTTCATCGCCAAGGCCAATGAGGTAGGTCGCCCCTGCATCGCTACGACGGTGCAGATCGGCTATGACACGAGCCTACGCGAAGGAGATATCCTTTCTTCGGCATGGAACAACTTCCAGCCCAGCGTGGACGGCAAGGGCATGAGCCTGTCACTTGTCCAGGCCAAGACCGGCAGGGAAATCTCCTGCCCGCTGGCACCCGAAACCGTTTCAATGATAGAGGCGTTGCGGGCCAAGTCGGGGGTTGTCCCGCTGGCGACGGCACCAATCATCCGAGGTCCGCATGGCCGGCGCTATCTGAAGGACAACTTCACGCACAGGTTCCGGGACATTTGCCGCGCTGCCGGCTTGCCGGATGAACTACAGTTTCGAGACCTTCGCAGAACCGCTGAGACCGAGGTCATGGAAGGCGGCGCAACCGTGCCGGAGGCGGCGGCAATGACCGGGCATAGCATCGCCCACACATCGCGAATGGCGGATACCTACACCGTCCTAAACGAGCGCATGGCGCGGAACGCACAGGCGAAGCGGAACAAGAGGGGGGCGAAAGTTTGAAAACCTCCGGCGTACCGTTCATGCAATGTTTGAAAACTGGCGGGAGTGACGGGACTCGAACCCGCGGCCTCTGGCGTGACAGGCCAGCGCTCTAACCAACTGAGCTACACCCCCTCGAGGGGCCCTCCGGCAAGGCGATAAGCGGCGCGGAGAGGGCTTGATGTACTTGCTGGCCCGGCCCGTGTCAAGGAACCATGGCCGGCCCTGGGAGCGCGCGTGAAAGCCGAGCTGGCGGGCCCTGCCCGGCCCGGCCATGGCCGGGAAATGACCGACGAATTTAGAGCACTTTCCAGGTCATTACATGGCTTTGCGGTCATCATCGTCGTCGCCGCGAAATTCGCGGTCCATGAACCGGGGGAAAAGATTGAGGACGGTTTGGCTAACCAGGGCGCGGAACCGTGGGTCATCGACCCCCTTGGCCGGCCCGACCACGGCCTCGACCAGCGAATCCTGGCGGCCGTCGAAACACCAGGCCGCGGTGAGGGTGAGTCGGTGGCTTTGGCGCCTGGTCTCGATGTCGGTGCCTTGACAGAGCTGATAAATTCCCACCCGCGCATTGAACGCCATCACCACCAGAAGATTCTTTTCCGCGCTTTTCCCGGGCGTGGTGGTGAAATTGGTACGCGGCCCCGGATTCGCGCCCTGCATGTTATCGGTGACCGCCTTGGCGAAGGCGGCGGGATCCATGCCGAAGGGGTTGCCGTGGACGACCACCAAGGTGTCGCGACCGCCGTGATAGAGGGTGAAATTGCGGTGGTCGTAGGTGGATCGGTTGAAATCGCTCTGCAGCCGGACGTGACCGGCGCCGCACGCCGCCATCACCACGGCCATGGCGGCGAGGGTGATCGCTTTGAACACCGAGGGCCTCCTTTGTCCCGCCAAGGTGAAGATACGGTCTTTATGCGGGTGTTCTTTAATATGGGTGTTCTTCGCCGGGAATCACCCCCCTAGCGGAAGCCTCAAGGGTTCAATTTAACCGAAGTATGCTCTCGCCATGGAGCGGCTCGGGCTCATGGCCCAGGCGCAGGCGAGCGTAATCACCGCGAAAACCGCGGCCCCGGCGGCCAGCCAGGTGCCCATGGCCGCCAATGCCGCCGCGCCGGCCCATGAGATCGAGGAAAGCGCCTCGGCCATTGTCGCCAGGCGGGACGAGGTCTGGCGGCTGCGGAACCGGCTTCGCTTGGCCTGGGCCCGGAACCAGATCTGGATCATGGTGCCCGACAGGGCGGAAATTCCGATCCCCAGCGCCGCCACCGCGGCCAGCCTCGGCGCGGCCAGGACAAGCCCCACCAGAAGCGGCGCGAAGACCAGGGCGACGGCACCGAGCACGGCCTCGATCTTTGCCGCGATGATGGCGCCGAGGGTAACCGGCGCCGAGCCGATCAGCTCCGGCGCGTCTTCCCCGGAGACGGCCAGCCAGGCGAGGCCGCCGGCGAGCTGCCCGGCGGCCATGACCATGATGGGCACCAGGATCAGAAGCGAACCCACACTTCCGGCGAAGTTCAACCAGAGCAGCAGGGCCGGCGGCAGCAGATAGAGGATCTGCATGAGGGATTCCGACATCAGCCAGGGGTCGCGCCGGAGCGCCATCCATTCCTTGCGGCGCAGCGCCTGCTTGCTGGACCCCGCCCGGAATCGGCGGCTAGGGCGGCGGCTTTTGGATTGATCGAAAGCGACGCCCGAGGCGGCGATCACGTGGCTGCCGAAATTCCCCGCCGAGGCGGCGATGACCAGGGCCAGCACGGCGGCGCCGCCCACCAGCAATGCCGCCAAGATCGCCATGTCCCCCATGACCGCACGCGCCGCCCACCAGATCGGGCTGAGGAGCTCGGGCGCCAGGGCGACGACGGTTTCCGATCCCAGGAAAGACAGCCGCGCATAGCTGCCGATGGAAAGGATCGCCGCCACCTGCACGCCGATGACGAAGGCCGCGCCGATCACCGCCGCCACGATCTGGGAGATGGTCCGCGTCAGCTTGGGGCCCAGGCCGCGGAACAGGCCCATGGTGAGTAAGATGGCGAGCGCCGTCGAAAGCGCCCCCAGGGCGACGATGGTTGGGTAGGCGGCAAGCCATGGGGCGCCGTCCAGCACGGCCAAGGCGTTGATGAAGGGCCCGGCGATGACCAGTGTGAGTGCCGTGGTCGCCAACGCGATGGCCCCCATGCGCACGGCGAAGACGCGGTTGGCGGGGGCCGGCGAGGACAGGATGAGATCGAGGTCGCCGCGGGCATAGAAGCCCTTGGTCACCTGATCCATCGCCTGGGAAATCATCGCCGTCAGCGATAGCAACAGGCCGCCGGTCACGATGAGGAGGGTCTGCTTGTCGGGCACCATGGGCTCACCCGCCAAGGGCGCGATGATGGCATAGGCCAGCAGATGCATGATGGAGAAGAAGACCACGGCGGCGATCACCAGCCCCCTCAACCGGTTGGACCTGCCGGCGGTCAACAAGCCGACCCAGTCGCGCCAGAACAGGCGGATCTCGTGCCGGGCGAACCAGGCATACGTCCCTGGCGGGGTCACGCCGCGCTGCTCTGCTCGGCGACCAGATGGAGGAAGACGTCTTCCAGGCTGTCGCCGACGGGACCGGCCTGGCCGCGCAGTTCGTCCAGGGTGCCTTCGGCGATCATTCGGCCCTCGTGGATGACGCCGATGCGTTCCGCCATGCGTTCGGCGACCTCGAGGATATGGGTGGTCATGATCACCGCGACGCCGCCTTCCCTGCGCTCGGCGAGCACCTCCTTCACCTGCCGGGCCGAACCGGCGTCGAGACCGGTCAGCGGCTCGTCGAGGACCAGCAGGCGCGGTTCGTGAACCAGCGCCCCGGCCAGGGCCACCTTTTGGCGCATGCCCCTGGAAAAACCCTGGCAACGGTCATGGGCATTGGGCCCAAGGCCCAGCCATTCGATGAGCTCTGAGGCGCGGCTCTCGGCCGACGGCGCATCCATGCCCCACAAGCCGGCGACGAATTCCAGGTACTCGAACGGCGTCAGCTTGTCGTAGATCATCGGCTCGTCGGGGACCCAGGCGATCAATTGCTTGGCCGCGATGGGATCGGCGAGGGCGTCGATCCCGAACACCTTCACGGTCCCGGCGTTGGGCGCCAAGAGCCCCGCGACGATCTTCAGGGTGGTGGTCTTGCCGGCGCCGTTGGGACCAAGCAGCGCGTAGAATTCGCCCGCATCGATCGAGAGGTTGAGCCCATCGACGGCGGGCTTGTCGAAAATCTTGGTGAGGTTGGCGACCTCGAGGGCGGGTGGTTGAAGGTTCATGGCGTGGCACCGTTGCCAATCTGCATGGGTCTCGGGAATCTTCCCTTTTTATACGATGTCTTGGTACCGACAAAAGGTTGCGGAAAGTTAAATTCGGATGCGCGCCGGGGTTTGCGCGAACGGTGTCGGCGCAAACAAAAAAGGCCCGGAAATGCTCTAGACCCCTTGTTAGCCGTGGTGGGCGGTGACGGACTCGAACCGCCGACCCCCTCGGTGTAAACGAGGTGCTCTTCCAACTGAGCTAACCGCCCACGGGGCCGAAACCAAAAAAGGCCGACTGCCATAAACAGCCGGCCTTTCTGAATTTGCAATTGGGCTAACTGTTGACGGCCTGCTTCAGGCCCTTACCGGCCTTGAACTTAGGCTGTCGCGAGGCCGGAATTTGGATGGCCGCGCCGGTGCGTGGGTTACGCCCCATGGACGCCTTGCGGTTGACCACACTGAAGGTGCCAAACCCTACAAGCCGCACGGCTTCTCCAGACCGAAGCGCCCCAGTAACCGTGCTGAACACACCATCCACTGCTTTAGCCGAATCGGCCTTCGACAGACCCGTATTTGAAGCAACAGCTGCCACGAGATCATTCTTGTTCACTTGCAATCCCCTCCTCTGTATTCTGTTCGCCAGGACATAAGAATCGCACCTATGCAACGGTAAGTCTACGCAGAGGGGCCCGGGGCCGTCAACGCAAGATGCTTGGTTATCAACAGGATTCTAGCGTTTTTTCCGTTTTTGCCTCCCCCTTTTGCGGCGCCGCGGTGGATATGCGGTGCCGCGGTGGGTCGGGTCCACCAAAAATGGGGCCGGCGCGCGCCGGCCCCTTTCGGGTCGCAACCCCCAAGGAGGGTCAGTGGGTAACCACGTCTCCGCGGCCGGTATCGTCCTCCGCCGCGGCCACCGGTTTCACCTCGGCGGGCTCGACCCACTCTATGGGCGTCAGGGGATTGACCAAGGCGTGCTCCAGCACATCGTCCACCGTCGTCACCGGGATGACGTTCATGCCGCGTTTGACATTGTCGGGGATCTCGGCCAGATCCTTTTCGTTGTCCATGGGAATCAGCACCGTCTTGATGCCGCCCCTAAGCGCCGCCAAAAGCTTCTCTTTCAGCCCGCCGATGGGCAACACGCGGCCGCGCAGGGTGATTTCGCCGGTCATGGCGAGGTCCTTGTGGACCGGGTTTCCGGTCAGCACGGAAACGATCGACGTCACCATGGCCACCCCGGCCGACGGGCCGTCCTTGGGCGTGGCGCCATCGGGCACGTGGACGTGGATCGACTTGCTGTCCATCACCGTCGGCTTGACGCCAAAATCGATCAACCGCGAGCGCACGTAGGAATCCGCGGCCTGCACCGATTCCTGCATCACATCGCCGAGCTTTCCGGTGTGCTTGATGGGCCCCTTTCCAGGCACCATCACCGCCTCGATGGACAGCAATTCGCCGCCCGCATCGGTCCAGGCCAGGCCGGTGGTGAGGCCAATGAGGCTCTCTTCCTCGGCTTCGCCATAGCGGAAACGGCGCACCCCGGCATAGGTCTTGAGGTTGCGCCGGGTGATCTTGATCGCCTTGGCGTCGCCCGACACGATGTCCTTCACCGCCTTGCGCTGAAGCGATGCAAGCTCGCGCTCCAGATTGCGGACGCCGGCCTCGCGGGTGTAGAACCGAATCAGGTCCAAAAGCGCGCCGTCGGAAATGCTCCACTCGCCGGCTTTGAGCCCATGGGCCTTAAGCTGCTTGGGGAGCAGGTGCCGCTTGGCGATTTCCTTTTTCTCATCCTCCGTATAACCCGGGATGCGGATGATCTCCATGCGGTCCATCAACGGCTGGGGCATGCGCAAGGTGTTGGCGGTGGTGACGAACATCACGTCCGACAGATCGTAATCGACCTCGAGATAATGATCGTTGAAGGTCGAATTCTGCTCGGGGTCCAGTACCTCGAGCAGGGCCGACGAGGGATCGCCCCGGAAATCGGCGCCCAGTTTATCGATCTCGTCCAGCAGGAACAGCGGATTGGAGGACTTCGCCTTCTTCATCCCCTGGACCACCTTGCCCGGCATCGAGCCAATATAGGTCCGACGGTGGCCGCGGATTTCCGCCTCGTCGCGGATGCCGCCCAAGGACATACGCACGAAGTTGCGCCCCGTCGCCCGGGCGATGGACTTGCCGAGCGAGGTCTTGCCGACGCCGGGCGGGCCCACCAGGCAGAGGATCGGGCCGCTGAGCTTTTGGACGCGCTGCTGCACGGCGAGGTACTCTAGGATGCGCTCCTTCACCTTTTCCAATGCGTAATGGTCGTCGTTGAGGATCTTTTCGGCATTCTTGATATTGCGCTTGACGCGGGTGCGCTTCTTCCAGGGAATGCCCAGAATCCAGTCGAGGTAATTACGGACCACCGTGGCTTCCGCCGACATCGGCCCCATGGAGCGGAGCTTCTTGATCTCCGACGTCACCTTTTCCAGCGCTTCCTTGGATAGTTTGGTCTTCTTGACGGTCTCCTCCAACTCGGAAACTTCGTCCTTGCCGTCTTCCCCTTCACCCAGCTCCTTCTGAATCGCCCTCATCTGTTCGTTGAGGTAGTACTCGCGTTGGGTCCTTTCCATCTGGCGCTTGACCCGGCCGCGGATGCGTTTTTCCACCTGCAGGACGCCGATCTCCGATTCCATGTAGGAGAGCACCTTGGAAAGACGCTCGCCGATGTCCTCGATCTCCAGGATTCCCTGTTTTTGGGAAATCTTCAGCGCCAGGTGGGACGCCACCGTGTCGGCCAGCTTGCCAGGATCTTCGATCTGGTTGAGGGAAACGATCACCTCGGGCGGAATCTTCTTGTTGAGCTTGATATATTGCTCGAACTGGTGGGTCACGGCGCGCGACAGCGCCTCCATCTCCTGGGACTCGCCTTCGTGTTCCTCGATGGCCGCCGCGTGGGCCTGGAAGAAGGAATCATTTTTCTCGTAGGATAAAATGCGCGCCCGGCGCCCACCCTCGACCAGCACCTTGACGGTCCCGTCGGGCAGCTTGAGCAGCTGCAGCACCGTCCCCACGGTGCCGACTTGGTGAATGTCATCGGTTCCGGGGTCGTCCAGGGCGGCATCCTTCTGGGCCACCAGAAGGATCTGCTTGTCTTCCTTCATGACGCTTTCCAGTGCCTGCACCGACTTATCGCGGCCGACGAAAAGCGGCACGATCATGTGGGGGAAGACCACGATATCGCGCAGCGGAAGAACCGGATAAAGAGTAGTTTCAGAGGGATCGATCATTGTCAGCCTCGGCAGCACGGACCGCTTTTGAACCAAGGGGGGAAGCGTGCCGGGTCCTCACCACCCAAATTAAACTCTACACCAACTCCCTTAAGCGAAGGGTTAATGAAAAACAACTAATGCCGCTACAGCAATCGTGGGGGAACAGGCGGCACGCCACAATATGTGGCCCGTAAAATGTTGTTTTCAAGGGGGTTTCCCTCAGGCGCTGGACCCCATGTCCTCGCGGCGGTCGGCATAGATATAGAGCGGCTTGGCCCGGCCTTCCACCACTTCGCCGTTAATCATGATCTCTTCGACGCTCTCGAGGCTGGGCAGTTCGTACATGGATTCAAGCAAGATATTTTCCATGATCGAACGCAGGCCCCGGGCGCCGGTCTTGCGGGCGACGGCCTTGCGGGCGATGGCACGAAGCGCATCGTCGGAAAAATCAAGGGCCACCGATTCCATCTCGTAGAGGAGCTGGTACTGCTTGACCAAGGCGTTTTTAGGCTCGGTCAGGATGCAAATCAGCGATTCCACATCGAGATCGGATAGCGTCGCCACCACCGGTAGGCGGCCGACGAATTCGGGGATCAAGCCGAATTTGAGCAGGTCTTCGGGCTCCACCTCACTCAGCACTTCACCGGTCTTGCGGTCCTCGGGCGAGCTCACGTCGGCACCGAAACCGATGGACGCGGTCTTCCCGCGGGCAGAAATGATCTTTTCCAGCCCCGAAAACGCACCGCCGCAGATGAACAGAATATTGGTGGTGTCCACCTGCAGGAATTCCTGCTGGGGATGCTTGCGCCCGCCCTGGGGCGGCACCGAGGCGACGGTCCCTTCCATGATTTTCAAAAGCGCCTGCTGGACGCCTTCCCCGGATACGTCCCGGGTGATCGACGGGTTGTCCGACTTGCGGCTGATCTTGTCGACTTCGTCGATATAGACGATGCCGCGCTGGGCGCGTTCGACATTGTAATCGGCCGCCTGCAGCAGCTTGAGGATGATGTTTTCCACGTCCTCGCCGACATAACCCGCCTCGGTCAGCGTGGTGGCGTCGGCCATGGTGAAGGGGACATCAAGGATACGGGCCAGGGTCTGGGCCAGCAGGGTCTTGCCGCAGCCGGTGGGGCCGAGCAACAGGATATTGGACTTGGCCAGTTCTACGTCGCTCGACTGGGAGGCATGGGCAAGACGCTTGTAGTGATTGTGGACCGCTACCGAAAGCACGCGCTTGGCATGATCCTGTCCGATGACGTAATCGTCCAACACCGAAAAAATATCCTTCGGGGTCGGCACGCCGTCCTGGGAACGAACCAGGGTCGATTTATGCTCCTCGCGGATGATGTCCATGCAGAGCTCGACACACTCATCGCAGATGAACACGGTCGGTCCGGCGATGAGCTTGCGCACTTCGTGCTGGCTCTTGCCGCAGAACGAGCAATACAAGGTATTCCTAGAATCACCACTGGAGGACTTACTCATGGGTATTCCGCTTTCTCCGCTGGGCCGCCCAATGCGGACTCAAATCCGCACACCGTCCAATTCCGATCCTCGTGCCGGCCTCTAGTTGACTAATCTTTGGCACAGCCCATGGGCAGACTTCAAACAAAATTTCCCAAATTTATCCACAGAGGTATGGAACAAAAAGGGAATATTTAAGGTACACAGCACGAATTCCCTTCGACCGTTGCCGTTTTGCAACGCAATGGCCTGGGATCGTAGAGGCGATGGGTCAAGATTAGGTTAAACGCCACGCCTTGGTCAGGGCCCGTCGTCGCCGGTCTTTCCGTCGTCGTCGTCGTCGTCGGGGGCCGGGGGCCGGGAGGTGACCACCTCGTCGATCACGCCGAATTTCTTGGCCTCCTCGGGGGACATGAAATAGTCCCGTTCCACGGCATCGGCGATGGTTTCGACCTTCTGTCCGGTATGCTTGGCATAGATCTCATTGAGCCGGGAGCGCAGCAGCAGGATTTCGCGGGCCTGGATCTCGATGTCGGTGGCCTGGCCCTGGGTGCCGCCGGACGGCTGGTGGAGCATGACCCGGGAGTTGGGAAGGCAATAGCGTTTGCCCTTGGCGCCGGCGGCCAGCAACAGCGATCCCAAGGATGCCGCCTGACCGATGCAGACCGTGGAGATGTCTGGGCTGATGTACTGCATGGTGTCGTAAATGGCCAGTCCCGAGGTCACCACGCCGCCCGGCGAATTGACGTAGATCGAGATGTCCTTGGAGGGATTTTCCGCTTCCAGGTACAGCAACTGGGCCGAGACCACGCTGGCCACGGCATCGTCGATCGGTCCGATCAGAAAGATGATGCGCTCCTTCAGAAGCCGGGAATAGATATCGTAGGCCCGTTCGCCCCGGTTGGTCTGCTCGACCACCATGGGGACCAAGCCTTGCATCGTGATTTCGGTGTTTTCACTCATCCGTTTTGACCTTCGCTCGATGGGGCCGCTCAATGGGGCGTGCCCCGGGGGCCGCCCGCCTCACCTTTACTTTTTCTTCGCGGCCGGCTTTTTCTTCGCCGTCTCTTCGGTGGATGCGCCTTGCTTTTTTTCGTCCTCGCCGGCGCCGGCCTCCTCCTCGTCATCCGGGTCGGTCAACAGTTCGTCGCCGGTGACCGTCCGATCGGTGATCTTGGCCAGTTCCAAGATGAAGTCGACCACCTTGTCCTCGAACAGGGGGGCGCGCAGTTGCTCGCGGGCGGCGGCATCCTTTTGGTAATGTTCGACCACTTGACGTTCCTGGCCCGGGAAGCGCCGCGCCTCAATGGCGACGGCACGATTGATTTCCTCATCGGGAACGGCGATGTTGTTGGCGCGGCCGGTTTCCGTGAGCAGCAACCCCAACCGCACCCGGCGGTCGGCGATGACCCGATATTCATCCTTGATCTCATCCTCGGACTTGTCCGACTCCTCGAGGAACCGTTTGAAACGTGCCTGCACCTCGGGATCGGGGCGGGCCTCTTCATGGTCCCCGTGGTCATGCCCGCCCGCGCCATGGTCGTGCCCATGGTCCTGGTCATGGTCCTGGTCATCGAGCGCCACGCCGGACAATTTCTGCCAGATCTGGGTGAACTCGTTTTCCACCATGCCCCCAGGGACATCAAAGGTCGCCAGCAGGGCGAGCTTGTCCAGGAGGCCGCGCTTGAGGCGCATCCGCGAGATCGATGCATACTCGGAGGAGAGCCGCTCCTTGACCGCGGCTTTCATGGCATCGAGCGATTCGAGCCCCGCCGCCTTGGCGAGATCGTCGTTGACCTCCACCGGCTTGGACACCTGTAACTCTTTCACCACGACCTCGAATTGGGCTTCCTTACCGGCCAGTTCCTCGGCCGGATAATCGTCGGGGAAGGTCACCTTTATGGTCCGCGTCTCGCCCGCCTTGGCGCCGACCATCTGCTCCACGAAGCCGGGCATGAAGCTCTTGGCGTTCAGTTCGAGAACGAAATCCTTGGCGGCGCCGCCGGCAAATTCATCGCCGTCGACGGTGCCGGTGAAATCCACCAACAGGGCATCGTCGACCGTGGACACCCTGTCCTGGTCGGTGGCCTCAAAGGCGCGCCGCTCCTCCGCCATGCGCGCGATCGCCTCGTCCACCACCGCATCGTTCACATCGACCACCAGGCGTTCCAGCTCGATGGCGCCGAAGTCCGGCGCTCCGATATTGGGCATGACTTCCACCGCCATGGTGAATTTCAGGTCCTTGCCTTCGTCGAACTCGGTGATTTGGATCTTCGGCTGCATGGCCGGACGCAGGTTCTTCTCGCGCAGGGTTTCCGCCGTGGTGTCGGAAATGGCGCGCTCCAGGACCTCGCCGATGACCGACGGGCCATACTGCTTGCGCAGCAAAGGTATGGGCACCTTGCCGGGACGGAACCCGGGCATCTTGACGGTGGCGGCGATCTCCGTGAGCCGGGCCGAAACCCGTCCCTCGATATCGTCTCCCGGGATGGTGATGGCGAACTCGCGGCTCAGGCCTTCGTTCTTGGTTTCTTCGACCTGCATGGGATTCTCTCTCAATTCTCACTGTTCTTGCATCACCCACCGGGAAACACGCCGCGGTCCGTGAACCAAATTTGTGCACCAAAGCGCCCGCCGCCATGCCGGTAGGACCCCGATGGTGCGGGCGGAGGGACTCGAACCCCCACGACTTGCGTCACTGGCACCTAAAGCCAGCGCGTCTACCAGTTCCGCCACGCCCGCCGTTGAACAGTCCCGAAGGCCCATGGGAGCCTCCGCCGGCATGACGCAGTCTATAACATAGATTGAGCGGAAAAGAAGAAGGGGGGTAGAACCAAATGCGTCAGGCCACGGGCGCCAAATGGTAATGCTCGGCGAAGCAACTCAGCGCCAGCACCCTGGGGCCCTTTTCGAACACCTGATTGTCGGACCGGCCGATGCAGACAAGGTAGCGCACATGGGGGATGCCGAACGAATCGTCATCGACAGCCAAGACCGTCGCGGTTTCCACCAGGTTCCCTGCGCACGCGACCCGATAGACGCTGCCCGCGCGCACCGACTCCGTGTCCAAATCTTTCGTGGCTTTCATGGTCCACATCGTCGATTTTCCTCAAAAATGCTGAGAGACGGGGACAATGATAACCACCCATGCTTTAAAAAGACGTTAAAAGATAGCTCCATAAAACCTCAATTTCATAAGAGATTTCGGGATCAACCGAACGTCCGGCACGTTGATCGGGCGGTCCCGCTCGACGATGTCGGGGCGGTATCTTTAGAAGGCGCGTCGGCGCAATCCCCGGAGCACCCCGGGGAGGCAATCGGCAAGGTCTTCGGCGATCAACCCGGGACCGAAATCCGCGGCCGCACGGCCATGGATCCAGGCGGCCATGGCGGCCGCTTGGAACGGCGCCACCCCCTGGACCAGGAGGCCGGCGATGAGCCCGGCGAGCACGTCGCCCGAACCGCCGGTCGCCAAATCGGGCGGCGCGTTGGCATTGATCACGGCGCGCCCGTCGGGCGCGGCAATCACCGTATCGCTCCCCTTGATCAGCACCGTGGCATTGCTTTCCGCCGCCGCCGCCCGGGCGCGGGCGAGCTTGCCGAGGCCGGAGATGCGCGGAAACAAGCGGGCGAATTCGCCCTCGTGGGGGGTCAACACGGTGGCGCCCCCGGCATCGGCATTGGCCCTGATCGCGGTAAACAACTCCCCCGCGCGGCCCGCGAACACCGTCAGGGCATCGGCATCGAGGCACACCAGCTTGCCCAGGGCGAGCGCCGTCAAGGCATGGGCATGGGTCTTGCGGTCGACGCCGGCGCCCGGCCCCAGCAACACCGCCCGGCGCCGCGGATCGTCCAGATAGGCGGCGAAATCCCCCGCCCGGGCGAGGGGCGCGGCCAATACCGCGGGCATGAAAGATGCATAGATGGGCACCGCCTCGGGGGCACTTACGATAGTCACCAGGCCGGCGCCGATCCGCAATCCCGCCCGCGCCGCCAGCCGCGCCGCACCGGTCATCGCATCGCCGCCGCCGACCACCAGGTGGCCGCGGCTGTATTTATGAGCGCTAAGTTCCGGCCAGGGAAAATCATCGGCCCACAGCCCCGGTGCATTTTCCAACGCGGCGGGGTGGATTCGATCCAACACCCCAGGGGCGATGCCGATGTCGATCACCACCACTTCGCCGGCCAACGCCTTGCCCGGCAGCAACAGATGGCCGGGTTTCTTGCGGAAGAAAGTGACCGTAAGCGCCGCCGCCGCCGCCGCGCCCAAGACCGTGCCGCTATCGCCGTCGACACCGGAAGGCATGTCCACCGCGACCACCGGTTGGCCCGAGGCCGCTACGGCCTCGATGACCTCCCGCGCGACGCCGCCGAGCGGGCGGGTGAGGCCGGCCCCGAACAGGGCATCGACGATGATCCCGGCGCCGCCGAGCGCCCCCACCGACAGCGGCGCGACGGCGCCCGACATTTCCCGCCAGCGCCCGGCGTTGAGGGCCGCATCGCCGCCAAGCGCGGCCTCCTCGCCCAGCAGGGCGACGCTGACCCGCCAGCCGGCCTCGGCCAGGTGACGGGCGATGACGAACCCGTCGCCGCCGTTATTGCCGGGGCCGCAGAGCACCGCGACCGGGCACGGGCGGAACCGGTCCATGATGGCCTGGGCGGCGCCGCGGCCCGCCTGCTCCATCAGATCGGCCCCGGGCGTGCCCCCTTCCATGGCCATCGCCTCGGCGGCGGCCATCTCTTGGACCGTGAGCAGCTCCCAACCGGAATCTGCCGCAGCCCCAGGTGCCGGCGGCCCGGGCGCCGCGGCGAAGAAATCCTCGGGACCGAGCGCCAGGCCTTCGGCCTTGGCGGCGGCCAACACATCGCCCTGGCGGGCGGCGGGGATGATGCCGCGCTGCACCCAGCCCTGAACCGTGGTCGGCGGAACCCGGCGGCCGGTGGCGCGGGTCAGAATCCGCGCCATGGGGCGAATCCCGCCGAAGCGTTGGATGATTTTGGCAACCGTATCCATACTGGACCGGTTGTACGTGTGGCACGTGCAGGGGTCAAGGCCGGGCCACGCCCCGCCGGGCCGGCGACCGAGAAAGCTTGAGCCCCGGGCCGCCGCTCGCTAACTTCTTGGCATCGTTTGATCAGTGGGGAAAATTCGCCGTGAAGATCGTCGTGCTCGGCGCCGGGGTTATCGGTGTGACCACCGCCTACTATTTGTTGCGGGACGGCCATGAGGTCACCCTCATCGACCGCCAGCCCGGGCCCGGTTTGGAGACCAGCTTCGCCAACGGCGGCCAGGTTTCCGCCTCCCACGCGACACCCTGGTCGAACCCGTCGGCGCCGCGGCAGTTTCTGTCCTGGCTGGGCCACGCCGATGCGCCGCTCGCCATCCATTTCGGCACCGACCCCGCGCTGTGGCGCTTCCTTTTCCGCTTCCTCGCCAATTGCCGGGCGGGACCGAGCAAAGCCAATGCCGCCATGGTGCTCCGCCTGGCCCTCTATAACCGGGGGCTGCTCGCCGATATCCGCGCGCAAACCGGCGTCGAATTCGCCGCCGAGGACCGCGGCATCCTCCACCTCTACCGGAGCGAGCGGGAAATGCGGCGGGCGATGGACGCCGCCGACCACCTGCGCCGGGAGGGCCTCGAGATCGAGGACCTCAACGCCGCCGCCTGCGTCGCCCTTGAACCGGCGCTCGAACCCCGGCGCTCCACCCTTGTCGGCGGTCTCTTCAGCCCCGGCGATCTTTCCGGCGACGCCCACGCCTTCACCCATGGCCTGGCCCAATACTGCGCCGACGCCGGCGTCCAATTCGAGCTGGAAAATCCCATCACCCGGCTCGC
>Ga0114947_10000266_pt1 | contig 17011 bp, 16 predicted proteins | sample CR02metaG_FD_99656 | JGI IMG/M metagenome (GOLD analysis project Ga0114947, IMG submission 99656) | Deep subsurface microbial communities from Mariana Trench to uncover new lineages of life (NeLLi) - CR02 metaG | ecosystem: Environmental > Aquatic > Marine > Ocean trench > Sediment ...
AGCTCAGCCGAGCGGCGCGCGAAAAATCGACGAGCGGAGGCGTACTTAGTCGGTACGTTGGAGCGACTCCGCTTGGAGCGGGAATGATTCCCGCAGCGATCGAGCGCAACTATCCTAAACGCCTGCTTACGGCAGGCTGGTGGCATATGAGTCTTTTTCAGCAGCCTGCTAGGTTGCCATTGACAACCAGTGACCGCTGGAATACAAGCCTATAGGGGTCCAACGAAGGAGTGAGTATGGATTCGATTTCACCTCAACAGCTTATTTCCGATCTCCAGAACAACCTGCGGTCCAGACATCCGGTTCATTCGCTGAGAAAACTTCTCTTGACCGGTCGGCTTACGAAGGATCAGCTTCAAGGATGGGCTAAGAACCAATTCCACGAGTTTCGGAATATTCACAGATTTTTCGGCATCCGATACCAGAAGTGTCCCATTCCTGACCTACGTAGGGCACTGTTAGAAAACATGGTGGAGGAGGAAGGGGAAGATCTATTCGGAGGAAAATATCCAAGTCACGCTGATCTCTGGACTCGTTTCGGCGAGGCCATTGGAATACCAGCGCAGGAGATGCTCAGCTATGAGCCGCTGCCAGGGGTGCGGGCCGCTTTGGATATGTATGTTCAACTGGTACGACAATCCCATTGGGCCGTCGCCATTGGAACGGGCCTTGTGTTCGAGGGAGAGGGGCCGAAACGGATGAAGGATGAAAGAGAGGCCCTGCAAAGATTCTATTCATGGATACCTGCCAAGGGCTTCGACTTCTTTTATGCCCATGAATATCACGACGAGGGCCACGGTAACTTCGTTGTCGATGTGATCAGCAAGTATATTATGGAAAAGCATCTTCAGGAGGAAATGCGTTCGGCGGTAGAGGCCAGGGTCGATACCATGTGGCTACAAAACGAGTCCATTTATCAGGCCTTCGTCAGGCCCTCGCTGTCCCCAGATGTCATCCAGGAGATCGAGGTGGGACGAGGATAGGTGGTATGACTCCTAAGGAATTGTTCATATTTGAGGCTTCGGTGACCATACTGATTATTATTGGGGTTGGATTTACTGCGTGGCAAACACAGAACATTGTTCAGTCTCTTGACCAAATAGTTGCCGCTCAACAAGAGACTCTAAAGGAGATGGAAACGTCACTTGCACGAACCGAACAAGCGATTCGCAAGGTGAGTGGGAGTACCCGCCCCAACGTCGAGAAGTGGGTTAAGGCCATGGAGAAGCCGTTAATCGCTCAAATGAATAGCATGGTCAGGAAGGCGCAGGGGCCCGAAATCGGTGTGGCAATAAAGAAATGGTCTGAGAGAATTCGACAACAAGATCAAAAGCAATGGAAGAAACTGTTTGCAGTCATGAGCAAGGAACAAAAGCAGGCTCAACAACAAAATCAACGAGCCGAAAAACAGTGGCAAGAACTGGTTAAGGCCTTGCGTGAGGAACGAGAGGCTGCACAGAAACAGGTCCAACAGGATGATAAACGGTGGCTGGGTTTGATGGAAACATTGCAAAACCAGGAAGAGCGGTCCGATAAACAGTACCGCGAGGTGGTGCAGCAGTTGAGCAAGGAAAAAGAGGAGGCCCTGGCAAAGGCCAGGCTGCTAGAGGACGAGCGCAAACGAGAAATCAACAAGTTACTGGATCAAGCAATGCAGATCGACCAACAAGGTAAACGACAGTTAGGTGAATTCTGTGCCAAGAGGCCCGAATCCGTTATTTGTCGGGATTTATAACCCCCGTAGGGTTTAACACAAAAGGCGCTCATGTAAAAAAGTCAATTCAGGAGGAAGCCTTTATGCAATCAGCATGGGAGAAAGTAAAAGTCGATGATGGCTCCATGGGGCTTTACGTGAGTGTACCCGAGGGGCCTGGGCCGTTTCCGGCAGTGGTTGTCTTACAGCACAGGGACGGAGTTGACGAGTTCGTACAAGAAATGACGAGGCGACTCGCGAGTGAGAGGTTCGTTGCAGTTGGTCCCGAGCTTTATCATCGGGACGGCCCAGATTGTCAGGATGACGGCCAAACACGTGCCCGCCGGATACAGGATGCGAACATCATTAAAGATGTGAACAGCGCACTTGGCTATCTCAAGGAGCATCGTTCCGTTCAGCCGGGAAGGGTGGGAATCGTTGGGTTCTGCCAGGGTGGAAGGGGGTCCTATCTCATGGCTGGGGTGAGTCCTAACCTTAAGGCCGCTGTGGTTTACTATGGAGGAAACACCTTTGCAGCACGGGGCGAGGGGCCTTCTCCCTTTGAGCGGTCGAAGGAGGTTCACTGTCCGATCTTGGGCCATTTCGGAGAAGATGATGAAAATCCTTTCCCTGAAGACGTGTGTAAACTCGACACTGAGCTGACCAAGTACAATAAGGCCCATGAATTTTTTTCATACCGGGGCGCCGGACATGCCTTTATGAATTTTACGGCGTCTTCCTTCCGACCTGATGCCGCTCAAACCTCATGGCCTAGAACTTTGGATTTTTTAAAAACACACGTGTAGGAATCGACGATACACTCTTGGCCCTCGCTAGAGAGTCCCGTTTGCAGACTGGATGGGCGTGATAAAAATCACACAAGGAGGTACGAAAAATGAGTAAGCCTCAACGTATCAGCCTGAAGCAGATGGATCAGTACGATCTCGTCAAGCATCACTATGGGAGAAGGGTGCAGTGGGGCTCGGATACGGTGCTTTACCGGAAAAGTCATCCCATGTCCTGGAAAGAGGTGCGGGGGAATTACCAGAATTGGTACCTCGACACCTCACAAATCGTTCCCCCCGACGCTGAGTCCCCATATGGCGAACCGGAAAAATTGTTCTACAGCGAAGACCTAACGGTTTGGCTTTCTCGTAGAAAAGAATCCATGCCTTACTTGTTTCGTAACTGCGATGCGGATGAAGTTCACCATATCAGCCGAGGGACCCTGACCTATGAGACCGATTTTGGAAACATCACGGTAGGGGAGACCGACTTTCTTGTGATACCGAAGGGGACCACCTATCGTGTGTTGTTAAACAGGCCGGAGGAAACCCTACGCGTCATTTACGAATCGGTGCCGGAAATCTTTGTGGTGCCGGCTGAGATGGTGGACCACATCTATGGAAAGGGGAGGGGGGCTCTTGCAGCCGAAAAGATTCAGCATCCGGAACTACCCAAGGGACCCGCACCCGAGGGTGAATTTGAGGTTCGCGTGAAGTATCGGGGGGCATTTTCGGACTATTTGGGAGAGATCAGCACGATTCATTATGATCATTATCCGCTGGATGCGGAGATCATCGATGGAAAGATGCCTGTCTTTAAGTTTGCTGTGGGAGACATTGAGAAACTGGGCACCACTCCCGTGGCGTTTTTAGGAGCTGCCTATCTCGATAACAAAGACAACCTGGCGTTTACGTTCCACCTCTCAGGCGCAGGGGGCGGAGGGGCTCCGGTTCACCGGGATCCAGATGGGGATGAGCTCAGATATCCCATCTCAGGTCCCGAGGTGGGCAATTTTGTCTTCACGCCCCAAGGGGTTGACCATGGCGCCGGGCGAGGATACACGAAGAAGGAGAAAAACCGGCCACCGGACCTTTCCAATCGTGGGCTTTCGATCTCAGCCTACACGTTGAAGCCCCTGAAGGGGACGCCAATAGCGTTCAGGTCTGCTAAACCCTTTATGGCGTAGTTCAAATATCAATCCTGAAATGGAGTCTGACGGATGAACAGTAAATATGGAAGTCTCTTTCCCACGGGCAGGCTGATTGACGGGAAGCCGCGGAGCATTCTGTTTGATGCTACCAAGTGCATAGGCTGTCGACAGTGTGTCCATGCCTGCAAGGATTGGAACGACCACCCGCGAACGAGCGTTTACGAAATGTCGAGTACCAATTGGATCACCATGCAGCCACCCGTGCTGGACGGTCAGTCGCCCATCTGGGCAAGGAACAGTTGCATGCACTGTGAGTTCCCCAGTTGCGCCGCGGTCTGTCCGGTGGAGGCCATTACCAAGTACGAAGAGGGACCCGTGGTGATCGACCAGGAGGTTTGCATCGGTTGCGAATACTGCATCTACGCCTGTCCTTGGGGTGCCCTGTCGGAGAATGATATTACCAGTGTCATCTCAAAAGACGGGACTTCCAGCAAAGCTAGCAAATGCACCATGTGTAGTGATCGGATCCAAGAGGATAAAAACCCTTTTTGTGTAGAGGCCTGTCCGGTTGATGCCCTGGACTTTGGCCTTAGGGAGGATATGACCACGAAGGCGACCAATCGCGCAAAAGAAGTGGGAGGTTATCTCTACGGTGACAAAGAGGCCGGGGGAACCCAGGTGTTGTATGTTCTCAAGGAGAAGAAAGAAGACTATGGGACCCGACCTATCGGAGACGGGAAATATCCGAAGCATAGAATTCCTCTGGGTCTCATGATCAAGGATCTATTCACGCCGCGTTGCGGTGTGAAGGGGAAGATGAGGGCGCTGTACCTTGCGATCATTCACCCAGGCCGGCTTGTTTATCGTTACTGGCCATGGAAAACGGTTGCTTAGGAGGAGCTGTGATGTTGTTGAATGGTGAACTATTCCCTCATGAACGTAAGACGGCATTGCCCGGTGGATATATGGGCAAGATCCTACGCGTGGACCTAAGCTCAGGGACCATGAAGGATGAAAACCTGCCGGAAGAGCCAGTGCTCAGGAAGCTCCTTGGCGGACAGGCCCTGGCCCTATATATGCTGCTCCATGAACTTCCCCTCGATGCAAAGCCGTTGGGTCCTGAAAGCAAAATGGTGCTGATGACAGGGCCCATCACGGGTACCGGCCTGACTCCAGGGGGGACCAAGGTAACAGCCATCTTCCTCAGTCCGCTGACGGGACATACCTTAGGTCGGGGCGCCGCCAGTGGTTTCTGGGCGGTTTATCTGAAGGCTGCGGGCTATGATGGGGTCATTGTTGAAGGGGTTGCCCCGAGGCCGACTTACCTTTTCATTAATGATGGAAAACCCGAACTCCGGGATGCCAGCCGAGTGTGGGGAAAGGGCACGAGGGATACGGAGGATCTCCTGAGGGAGGAGGTTGGCATCAAGGATGCCAGGGTCCTCTGCATTGGCCCCGCGGGGGAGAACCTCAACGTCGCTGCGATGCTGAGCAATGACTACAACCACAGCGCATCCCACAGCGGCGGGGCGATTTTTGGCTCCAAGAAACTCAAGGCCATCGTGGTGAGCGGGACAAGGAGACCGCCCATCCATAATAAGGGGAAGCTCATTGAGGCGGGGCTTCGATGGCGTAAAGTCCTCAGAAAAAATTCCGGGGTAATGGACTCGGCAGGTCACGCGGTGCACTTGGAGGCAGTACCCAATTTGAACTATCGAAGCACCCTCATCACAGATCACGCGCGCGGGTTTGATAAGAACCGCGTCACTTTACGCCCCTGCTTTCAGTGCCAGGCCTGTTGCCCCGTGGATGTTGAGCTCAGAGACGGCTCCCATCCAGGGGTTGTGGGACACTTCAACGCAGGAAGCGAGTGGATGGACACCTTCTTCAACCCGGGTGTCAAAGGCAGCGATGCCCTTTACCTGGCTGAAAAAATCAATGATGTGGGGATTGAGTGCAGTCATTTTTCGTGCGGAGTTGCTGTGGCCTTCGAGGCCTGGGAGAAAGGACTCCTGGGGCCAGATCAAACCGATGGACTTCGCTTTGAGTGGGGCGACGTTGAGACCATATCACGGTTGTTAGATATGGCTGCTCATCGCGAGGGCCGCTGGGGAAATCTTTTTGCTGACGGACCGACCCATGTGGCTGATGCCATTGGGGGTGACGCCCACCAATGGGTGGTGCACACGAAAAAAGGGACGCCCGCACTGCATGATTGGCGGCCTCACTTTGGACAAATGCTACGCGAGATTGTGGCCAGTGGGGGAATGAAGCCGCAAGGCGGAGGGTCCGTCAAGCCATCTCCTGATCTTCGATATCGTGAAAAATGGGGTCCCCTGGACCGGGATGATCCCACAGGGTGGCCCTGGTCTCAGGTCTTATCCGAATGGCATCGTCAGTTCACCGGTCTGATCGGCGGTTGCTGGTTCGCCGTGAGCCATGCCAAACCTGACGCCCTAAACAGCGTGGTGGATTCCCTAAACGCCACAACGGGGTGGGATTTTAGCTTGGATGAGGGGCTCGATGCGGGGTTGAGGAGCGTGGTCCTACAATCCATCTTTGCGCTGCAGAGGGGTTGGAGTGCTGAGGAAGACTGGAAGGCGGTGGGGCCTAGATTCCTCGAGCCGGTTCCTGACGGAAAGTACAAGGGGTTTACCATCGCCAAGTGGCTTCCGGCCATGGTTGAAGAATATTACAGCCTTTCGGGAAGACATCCAAAAACGGGTCGGCCCTATATGGATACCCTTGCCAAATTGGGACTGGAAGAATTTAAAGAGTGGGGTCAGCTGGATTAACTAGGGTAAATAGCCTTTCTCTTGGTAATACTTCTTTGCCCCAGGGTGCAGCGGTATCGTCAGAGGGCCCCCCTCTCCTCCTCGGCAGAACTCTTCCATGGTCATGCCCCGCTTATCGAGGTGATCAACCGGGATCTTCGTGCACTCCAGATCAACCGCCTTCGCCATGGCGTAAGCGATTTGACTTGGCAACTGCGGGTGGCAAAAGAGTAGCCAGCCACTGAAATCCAGGGTTGGGACTTCCCCATCCAGCTCTGGCAAATTCGTCGGGCTCAGTGGTGCCCTTGGCAGACCGAATTTTTCCATCCGATCTAAGACTTTATCACTGAGGGGTAAAAACCTCATCCCGGAATTCAGTGCTTTTGAACCCCAGTTTTTTATTCCCTCGTCAAAGACAGCATTGGCCTGACCCTGGTTAATATGATCGGCGCGTTCCGGCGAACCGGGACTGCTGACTCGGAGAATCTTTCCTCCCCACTTTTCAATGTCGGACAGGCTAAAGCCGTGCGCTTTGAGGATCTCTTCAACCGCGAGCACGGTTCCCCGATATTTTCCTAGCTTGCGGGTGGATACGATAAGGGGATATCTTCTTTCCTTGATCTCTTCGAGAGAATTAATTCCCGTATCCTTGTGCACTGCGAAGACCAACCGATCCCACGAAGGAAAGACCCCGATAGCCCTGAGGGGGATCTTTTTCTTGTAAAAGCCCCGACCGAGCACCGCCATACGACCAACACCTGCTGGGTTGCAGAAGCCAAAGTGAAATTTCTTATTACCCACAATCATGGGTGTGCCGATTCCACCAATCTCGGAGTCTCCGCTGCCAACAACGAGGGTAACAGTGGACTTGGCGGGCTCTGGGATTTGATCGTAGAAGGAAGCGATAATGCTAGTGGCGATTTGGGTTCGCCCTCTCGACGTGACGGCGACTTTGATATCGAACTTCTTAGCCATGATTCATTCCTCGGTTTTGGTGTCCCCTTAAATAACACGAACCCCCAAAAGTTTTAAAGACCTATTGGGAGTAAAGAATCTCCCCACTTGCATCTGCGTCGTACCCCCCTAGGCGTTCCACGGCTTGCCGGAAATCATGGGACCGGATAACCTCCAGCAGCCTTTGTCCCTTTTCAGATTCGAGGAACCCTCGCAGGAAGAGTAGGTCGTATTGCTCCTGCCCCACAGGAACGAACTCGAGGCCAAGGGCGTTAGCCGCAGATCGAACGCCCAGGCCCACGTCCGAAAGTCCACTGCTAATGCAAACGGCGACGCCCATGTGGGTGAACTCCTCGCGGTTATAACCTTGAATTGAAGCAGGATCCAGGCCCATACGCTTGAGCTCGAAATCGAGGAGGACCCTCGTGCCTGAGCCGGCCTGGCGGTTGATGAACCTAATTTTCTCTCGCGATAGGTCTCGCAGTTCTCGGACCCCTTTTGGATTTCCTTTTTGCACCATAAGACCCTGCTCCCGCTGGACCAGATGGACAAGCACCACTGGGAGCCCTGGCAGGGTGCGTTTGACATCAGGGATATTGTACGTCCCGGTCTCTGGGTCCAGGAGATGAGTGCCGGCCATGTGGGTCTCACCTCGTCGAAGGGAAAATAAACCACCTAAACTGCCCACATTGGTCGCGGCGATTTTCAATGCTGGATGATGGCGCTTGAGTTGGTCTTCGAGGACTCCGATGGAGAGATCGTGACTGCCCGTACAGAGGATGGTGTTTTCTATTTCCTCAGGAGCGCGTAAAAGTTCAACATCCATTTCCTCGCCGGCATTAATGCCTTCCGTGAGACTGGGGATCCGCAACAACCCATCGGCCTGAACCATGGTTGTAATGACACCAGCTCCACGCCTCAGAGGTACGGCGATGAGATTGTCATGGACTCGACCCAGATTGACCCGAACGAACTCTTCGAGTCCGAGACGGGAAGGAATTTTTTTTTGCACGGCTGCCCGAACCTTTAACTGGGGAGTCAACCTTGCGCCGAGGAATTTTTCCAAGGCCGGCTGCATAATCTCTCGCGCTACCACAATGGCAGAGACCGGGTATCCTGGGATACCAATCACGGGTTTACCCTGCACGGAGCCCAAGACCGCGGGTTTACCCGGCATAATATCAATGCCGTGGATGAGAAGTTCACCATCCTCCTCGACGATCTGTGCGGTGAAGTCATGTTCTCCCGCAGATGATCCTGCGATGATGGTGACGATTTGGTTCTCTGTTAAGGCTTCACTTAAGGCTCGTTTGAGCTTAGCAGGATCATCACCAACCCTGGGGAGTGTTGTGGGGACTCCGCCCCATTCCCGAATCAGCGCGGCCAGCACGAGGGAATTAAATTCAATCACCTGTCCCGGCTTTGCCTCTGCTCCTGGTTCAATTAGCTCATCCCCCGTGGGAATAATAGCGACCCGAGGTTGAGACCTGACCTTAACCGTCACATGACCTGCCGCCAGCAGCGCTCCCAGATCATAGGGCCGAAGGCGGTGGCAACGGGGTAGTAAGGGCTCTGTGGCTACGATGTCCTCGCCCACCAAGCGGACATTTTGCCAAGGGGTGCAGGCTTCGAAGATCTCCACCGTTGTGGCGTCCAGTTGTCTAACCTTCTCGATCATGATGACGGCATCGGCCCAAGGGGGAAGGGCGTTACCCGTATCGACGTAATCGTAACTGTTTTCCGGAGTTGATTTGGTTGAGGCCGGGTTAAGCCGCTTGGGGGCAAATTCGGTTACGCCAAAGGTGTCCTGTGCACGAACACAGATGCCGTCCATGGCTGCGCTATGGTAGTGGGGGGAGGAAATCTTGGCAAAGATCGGCTCGCACGTGATCCGATTGAGTGCAGCGTGAACAGGAACAGTTTCGTTCTCGAGGGTAGACGGGTCGATTCTATCCAGAAAAAGTTCCCGAGCCTCTTTGAGGGGCGTGTTCTTGAGGTATCTTTTTCGCGCCATTGGCCTTACGGCTCCTAAAAGAGTATGACCTCCACCTCTTCGCCCTGCTCGATCCCCTCCTGGTTGAGATCGATCTTGACCATGCCGTCCGCCTTCACGAGCGTAAAGATCGCGCCTGATTTGCTGGGAAGGGCTTCAGCGTAAAGGGTGCCATTAATCCTTGTAAGGCTTACACGTACATAATCTTCGCGTCCTGTCTGGGAGGCAATGTTGGTTTTAAGAACTGCGCGAGTGGTCTTTTGAAACTGGGAGGAGGTGGTAGCATCCTCGCCGCCGAGTTTTCGGATCAACGGCGCGGCGAAAAGATCGAATATCACCAACGCTGACACGGGATAACCCGGAAGACCGAGCAAGGGTTTACCAGCGGCCTTGGCGAAGATGGTGGGTTTTCCGGGGCTTACTGAGATTCCATGAAATATGACCCCGGCATCACGCAGAGACAAAATGGCTTCCAATGCTATGTCCCTTACCCCTACAGAGCTACCTCCGGACAGGAGTACTAGATCCGCTGATTCCATGGCCTTTTCCAATGCCTGTGAAAGGCTGTCCTTGTCGTCTCGAAAGACTCCAAGATCTTGTAACTCAGCACCACACTCGGCAATCAGACCCGCGAGGGAATGTTGATTGATGTTTCGTACCTGTCCGGGGAGGGGTTCTTCCTCAGGCTCGATTATTTCGTCCCCAGTAGAGATCAGGGCCACGCGTGGTTTTCGATGGACCGTAAGGGTGGAGATGCCAATTCCCGTTAGGGCACCCAAATCATGAGCCCTTAGACGGCGGCCACGGTGGAAGACGAGTTCTCCCTTCTTGATGTCGTCACCGATCTGGATCGTATTTTGCCAAGGGGACACCCCCCTCTGGACTTCGACCATTTGATTGGCCACCTCTTCCGTATATTCCACCATCACGACCCCATCACTCTCTGGAGGCAACATTCCCCCTGTGGAAATGCGCATTGCCTCTCCCTTGCCTAAAGTTCGGGTGACCTCCTTTCCCATCTCAACGGTACCAACGAGCTTCAGATAGGCTGGAAGACTGGTACTGGCCCCAAAGGTGTCTTGCGCCTTAACCGCGTACCCATCCATGGCTGCCCGGTGAAAATGAGGAAGGTCCACTCGGGAATACAGGTCTTCGGCGACCACTCGACCTCGAGCCTGCGTGGACCCTATTTTCTCCGTTTCCACAGGATGGGTGTCTAGAAGGAGCCGTCTTGCCTCCTCTGGAGTGACAACTTTCAAAAATGCCTTCAAAGGTCCCTTTTCTCCCGGATGAAAGGTTATAAAAAGCGATAGTTAAAAGCAAATTGGCATAAATTGAGTCCACCAGCTATATGGACTTGTACCTTGGAGTTGGACATTTGCATCGCCTTTACATAATAAATGGCTAGGAGGAGTGGGGAATGTTTCGAAGTTTCAACGGGCTGTGCGCATTGTTATTTGTCTTTTTTGCCGATGGAATGACAAACAAGGCAAGGGCTACTGAGACCCGTGAAGACAGGGTCCTGATTCTTGCGACCACCACCAGTTCTCAGGATAGTGGATTACTTGATCTGTTGCTTCCCCATTTCCAAGAGAAGACGGGCTACTTGGTCAAGACCATTGCAGTGGGTTCGGGGCAGGCTTTGGCCATTGGACGGCGTGGTGACGCAGACGTGTTATTGGTGCATGCCCCTGACGAGGAAAAAATGTTCATAGCCAATGGTCACGGGGTGGAGCGGCGCTCCTTTATGTATAACTATTTTGTTCTGGCGGGCGTCTTCGAGGATCCAGCAGGGGTATCGAAGGCGAAATCGATGCCTGAGGCCTTTAGAAGGATTGCCGACTCTAAAACTCTTTTTCTGTCTCGAGGAGATGAGTCGGGGACACACATCATGGAGCAACGATTGTGGCATCGGGCCGGAGTACGGCCGTCGGGCCGATGGTATCAGCAGAGCGGCCAAGGGATGGGACCAACCCTGATCATTGCTTCTGAAAAACAGGCCTATGTGCTTACGGATCGAAGCACCTATCTGAGGTTGAAAAAAAGGATTGGACTTAAAGTTCTCTTGGATGAGGATTCGGAACTGCTCAATATCTACAGCCTCATTCGAGTGAATCCACAGAAGTCATCGAGGATCAACGTGGCTGGGGGAAAGGCATTCTTTGATTTTATGCTTTCCCGGGAAACGATGAAACGAATTGAAACCTTTGGTGTTGAAAAATTCGGTGAGCCTCTCTTCGGTCTCATCAAGCAGTAGTACGGGAAGGGTGGAATGGATCTAATCTGGCAGGGGTTCGTAGAGGCTAGTCGATTGCTCGTGACCGGTGATGCTCAGGTGCTCACCATAGTTGGCCTTTCGCTGCGCGTATCACTCACGGCCACCTTGGCCAGTTTGATCCTCGGCGTGCCTACGGGCATAGCCTTGGGGTTGAGCCGCTTTCGCGGCCGACGCTTCATTGTCAGTTTGGTCAATGTGGGAATGGGATTGCCTCCGGTGGTTGTGGGTCTTATGGTTGCGATCATGCTATGGCGCAGCGGGCCCTTCGGTTTCCTAGGAATAATGTACTCCCCGTTGGCCATTATCATTGCTCAGACCTTCATTGCCTTTCCCATTGTCACCGCCCTAACTCTCGCTACCATTCAGCAACTGAATCCCAAAATACGGCTGCAAATTTTAGCCCTAGGCGCATCCAAATGGCAAATGTTCTGGATCCTCGTGGGAGAGGCCAAACTTGCCATCTTAGCAGCAACCATTGCCGGTTTTGGCGCGGTGATCTCTGAGGTAGGGGCATCCATGATGGTGGGTGGCAATATCCTCGGGCAAACCAGGGTCCTCACCACAGCTACGGTCATGGAAACCGGCAAAGGTAATTTCGAGGTGGCCCTTGCTCTGAGCACCATTCTCTTTGCCCTTGCCTACTCGGTGACGCTGGCTTTGACATTAATTCAACAACGGGAGAGACCGCTATGAAGCCCGCGGCGATGAGATTGGAGGACATAGAGGTTCGCCATGCAGACAAGACGATTTTACGGGTGCCCCATCTCTCTGTGGAGAAAGGTGAGGTTCTGACTTTGATTGGGCCCAATGGGGCCGGGAAAAGCACCCTCTTACAAGTTCTAGGCCTTTTGCAAACGCCTTCACGTGGAAATGTGTACTTTGGAGGTGAGAGGGTTACGGGTTCGTCTGATTTGGTGGCCCTCCGACGTCGGCTGGCTCTCATCTTTCAGGAGCCGCTTCTCTTCCGGGGCACCGTCCTTGAGAACGTTACGCTCGGACTCCGTCTGAGAAAAGTCCCGCAAAATGAGATCCGGGAGCGAGCTGAGCTGTGGTTGGCTAAACTCAATATTGCGCACCTAGCAAAGCGGTCAGTTGCTAAGCTCTCGGTTGGAGAGGCTCAGCGAGTCAACCTGGCGCGTTCCATGGTACTCAATCCTGAGGTGTTCCTCCTGGATGAACCCTTTGCCTCCCTGGATCCACCGGCCCATGACTCCATGGTGGAAGAGTTGCAGAACATTCTCGGTGAGACGAAAACCACAGTTATTTTTGCGACCCATAACCGGACAGAGGCGCAAAGTTTTGGTGATCGACTGGCTGTTATGATTGATGGTCAAATCGTGCAGATAGCACCTCCCGGTAGGGTCTTCTCCCATCCCGCAAACAGGGACGTTGCAAACTTCCTGGGGTTGGGGACCATTGCTGGAGGTCGAGTTTTAAATTCGACCAATGGAACCTCCAACGTTGCTATAGCGGGTCATCAAATTACCGTAGACGGGAAATACCGCCCTGGAGAGGAGCTACTCCTTTATATTTCACCCGAGGATATTACGGTATTATTGCCGGAATCTAGCAGTAATCTCACGGCGGAGACTAACGTCATCGGTGGCACAGTTTCAACCGTGACACCTATAGAAACCCAATTTAAAATAATCGTGGATTGCGGTTTTGCCGTGACCGTTGTTTTGTCAAAACGATCATTCTTGGACCTATCATTGGCCAAGGGGAAAAAAGTGTTGCTAGCCCTTGAGCCAGGTGCGGTTCATATCATACCAAATCGGCATGGCCAGAAATCTTAGTTAAGCCAACGGGTCTGGAGAAAGACCCCCTTATTTCTCACCAAATGATTTGAGTATTGAACCTGCAAATTGAATTCTGCATTGGGCTTGGGGTACACCCCGATCCGACATTAATCAGTCCAAGAATTCATCGCCACGAAGCATCCGATGGGACGCCAGATCCGTTTGTGCCATCGTAAATAACTCACCTTTAATGTAATTACGGACCTGAAACTAAAGTGTCGGCTACTGTTGACCCCGAGCCGAAAAAAACAAGGCAGGGTGAGACTGCGAAAACTATCCATTATTACCGTCCACTGTTTATGCTATAGACGCCATGCGCGGCATTAAAATTTCGGATCGAGGTTGAAACGTCTGCCCCAAGATTGTATATGGCTTGCGCAATTTTGTCGGATCGAGGTACACTTGCCCTATGAAGCGGCCAGCTCTCGTCCTCTTTGATCTCGGTAACGTCATTGTCAATGTTGACGATCGGGCCGTAGCCGCCAGATTTGCTGAAACCTCAGAGAAGACCGAATTCCGTGATCCGGCTATTCTATTATCGACCATCACAGAGCGAAGCGCATCCGTCTTAAGGTCATTTGATACGGGTCAAATAACGCCCCGGGCTTTCTATGACCACATGAGGTCAGCCTATGGTTTGAAACTTAGTTTTGAGGACTTTGTAAAGATTTGGAACTCCGGTTTCAGTGAAAATCATGAGGTCTCGAATCTTGTCACCCGTTTGACCCCACATGTCCGACTCTTTCTTCTGTCTAACACGAATCCTTTGCACTTCGACTATCTACAATCTACCTGTCCAGTGATCCAAAAAATAGAGAAGGTGATTCTCTCCTATCAGTTGGGTTGTATGAAACCGGCAGCGGAGATCTATAAACATGCACTCCATGCGGCAAGCCTTCCCCCGGAGCTTGTGTGGTATGTGGACGACGTACCGGAATTTGTTGACGCCGGTGCTCAACTGGGGATCCATGCCATTCAGTTTCGATCAGCCAGCCAGTTGACTACTGACTTCCGTGCCGTATTGGATGGGGCAGCTTGATAGATTTTGCCCCCTCTAGTAAAGTGTGAATTATATGATGATTTCAATGGTGGGTTTGATCTGGAATGCCAAGATGGGTTACTTTGGTCAACAAATTCATCTGAATTGGTAATTTTCAACAGGACTCGGAGTCAGAGAATCATTAAAAATCAGGCAGTTACGGTTTGGCACCCCTTTTGCGCCGCATTCCCTTTAACTAGCTCGCGATGAAAAAAAAGATACTTATAGTGGAAGACAACGCGGATCTTTTAAAGGTACTGCAGTTGTTACTTAAGGATCACTATGAGCCAATCGCGGCAATGAAGGGTACTCAGGCCGTGGACATCGCCATGACTGAACGACCCGATCTCATACTTCTGGATATCGTTTTGCCTGACATGAACGGGCTTGAAATAGCACGACTCCTGCGCCAGCATCCAGAGACCCAATCCACGCCGATTCTGGCCATGACCGCTAAGGTGAGCCGTATTGAAGAGGAAGATTGTATTTTGAGTGGTTGTAATGATTTCATTGCTAAGCCATTTACCTTTGAGCAACTGCTTCCGCGAATCGAGAAGTTGTTGAATCAATCTAACCACCAACCCTAGCCGTCCGTCCGCAAGGTCTGTTTTTAAGTATCTTGTCTACTGCACATATGTTTTCTTAGACGCGTGTCTATGATTCGGTTTAAAGGCACACGCTCCTTCGGACTAATAATGTACGGTGATTGTGTTCCTGTTGGCCTGCGAGAAGTGGTAGAATTTTAATCATGGTCGAAATTTTAACTGAAATTTAGAATGAATTTGGCGAGATGGGGCTACGGCTCATTCTTTCCATTTACCAGACTCCAGACACAATCATCAGCAGGCCAAAGAAAAGAACAAAATAAGCGAAATTCAATTTTTTGCTGAGACTCAACAGTAAATGGATCGTCGCCAATCCAAATAGAAACGCAAACAGGCATCCCCAAAGAGTCGTTTCGTTAACTAGGAGATCGCCAACATTCAGCACGATATTTACACCGAGGACAACGGGGAGGCTCATCAGGAAGCTGAGAGTCAAGGCATGGGTGTCATCAAATTTTCTCAGAAGTAGAGCAGAGATGGTCAGGCCTGAACGTGAGAGGCCAGGCAAGACTGAGAAACCCTGAACGATACCGAGAATAAGAGCATCCGTGAGTGTTGTGTCTTGAGGACCTTTCGAAGACGATTCCCGTTTGGTTAGTTGAAAACCCGCCGTAATAAGTAAAAGCAAACCTATGAGTATGGTAATAACCTTTCCAGAAACCGCCAAGCTGTCTTCAAGATGGACCAGGGTCTGTAAGAATAAAACCCCCACAACGCCACTCACGAGTGTAGTAACTAGGAGGAACCGGATCAGGGCCTGGTGTTCCTGAGATGTCCTTTTGTACTGAAAGGTGGCCTTTATTAAAGTAAAGACCTCTTTTCGAAAGTAAATCAGGGCAGCAAGGAAGGTCCCTAAATGGAGGAATAGAGCGAGGTGAATCATCTCCCCGATATCTTTTCCACCAAAGAGGCGCAACTTTGCAAGAACGATTAGGCCTTCAGAGCTGACAGGTAACCATTCCGTAATTCCTTGAATGGTTCCCAACACAATTCCTTGGATCATTGATGTTTAGAAATCCCCGACAGGACTTGAATCCAATCAAGGGAAAAAGAGCGGAGCAGAAAAACGCCAATTGCCTCCTTCCGGAAAAAAGGCAATTTGCCCTATCCCTGAGGCAGTCAGAAACCCCTAAAGTCCCTCAAAAGTACCACAGAACTCTTTAAAACCGAAACGATTTACCCTCCCTGCATGAGCCTTCCCTTGCGCAAAGGTCTTGTCCGAAGGGTACAGCAATAATGTTAATGCTGGCGGGTGTCACTATCACTGGGTGGAATTGGGTTAAGGAAAGGTAGGACGTAGACCTTAGTGAGAAACATTTGAAGGCTTATTCTCTGTCGAATCTGAACTATCTAAATCCTTTGTGGTGAGCCCTTGTTTTCTGATTTTGCGACCCATGAGCCACATGCCGATTAGGTTCCATAGAATGCCATAGGCAAGCAAAAAGGCGAAAACAAAGGCAAGTACGATGATGAACCAAACAATATTGTCCTGCAATTTGGCTAACTCAACTGTTGACGCTGACCTGACAACCTTCGATGATTTCTTTGGGAATCATTCTCAGCGCTATAATGATTAAAATGGGTGAAATAATAATACCGACGGGGCAGGGTAAATAGGCTACCGCAAATCCCAGGAGAATCTTTGCTTTTTTCGGTGTGTGAGTATCCTTTAGGACAAGTTTGCACACCTTGAGGTGAAGCATTATCTCCCTCGCCACGGCATTCATTTTGGTCGCCAGATTAAATTCGCCTAACACAGCGCCTCAACTTTGATTGCTCTGATTGCTACACCCACCTGGTTACGGTCGATACTTCCCGAGTTTTCGAGCGTACGAACCATCTCGGCTACCCGGATACCGATCAGGGAATGTACATAGTCGATTCACGAGTTTATTGCAATACCACCACGCAGGGGGTCCTCACCATCTTAAGAATATCAG
>Ga0114947_10000267_pt1 | contig 16985 bp, 15 predicted proteins | sample CR02metaG_FD_99656 | JGI IMG/M metagenome (GOLD analysis project Ga0114947, IMG submission 99656) | Deep subsurface microbial communities from Mariana Trench to uncover new lineages of life (NeLLi) - CR02 metaG | ecosystem: Environmental > Aquatic > Marine > Ocean trench > Sediment ...
AATTTGGCTCCCCGGCCCGGACTCGAACCAGGGACCAATTGATTAACAGTCAACCGCTCTACCAACTGAGCTACCGGGGAATGGTGTTTGGCTGGAATCTCAGACGATTCCGGCGCTACTGGGCGCGGCGCGATTTTCGGTCAGCCTCCGGCCCAAGTCAAGCGGACAGCACCCGTTTGATTCGGTCAATGGCCTCCTCAAGCGTCTCGAGAGATGCTGCGAACGACAGGCGCAGGTAACCCGGCGCGCCGAAAGCAGAGCCCGGAACCAGCACGACGTCGGCCTCGTCAATGAGTAACTCGGCCAGCTCGATATCACTGGAAAGACCCTTGGCCTTCAAGGCATCGGTGACATTGGGAAAGGCATAGAAAGTGCCCTCGCCAGGCCGGCACTCGAATCCGTCGATCCCGTTCAGGGCGCTGACCACGGCATCGTGACGCGTGCGGTAGGCCGCCGTCATTTCAGCCACCGGGCCCTGGTCGCCATCCAGTGCCGCCTGAGCGGCCTTTTGCGAGATGCTGCACGGGTTGGAGGTGCTCTGGCTCTGGATGGTTTTCATCGCCGTTATCAGCACTTCGGGCCCGGCCGCATAGCCAATGCGCCAGCCTGTCATCGCATAGGCCTTGGAGACGCCGTTCGTCGTCACGGTACGGCCATAGAGCGCCGGGCAGGCGGTCGCGAAACTGGCGAACGGCTCGTCGGCCCAGTGGATGTGCTCGTAGATATCGTCAGAGACGATAACGACATTTGGATGGTCTTCAAGAACCGCGCCCAATGCCTCGAGCTCGCCACGCGTGTAGCTCGCGCCGCTTGGATTGCAGGGACTGTTGAGCATCAAGAGCCGTGTCTTTTTGGTCATTGCAGCGGCAAGTTGGCGTGCCGAGATCTTGAAGTCCTGTTCGATACCCGTAGTGATGATCACAGGATCGGCGCCTGCCAGTTTGACCATATCGGGGTACGACACCCAATACGGGGCAGGGATGACCGCTTCGTCACCGGGTCCCAGCAACCCCAGGCAGAGGTTGAATAACGCTTGCTTCGCGCCGCAGGTGACGATGATCTGCGCAGGCTCGTAGTCCAGCCCGTTATCGCGCCTGAACTTGCGCTGGATGGCAGCTTTCAGTTCGGCCGTGCCGTCGATCGGCGTGTACTTGGTGTCGCCATCGGCGATCGCCCTTATCGCCGCATCCTTGATAGCCTGTGGCGTATCGAAATCGGGTTCACCTGCACCCAGACTGATGATGTCGCGGCCGGCGGCACGCAGTTCCGTTGCCCTGGCCAGCACGGCGCCAGTGGGAGAAGGCCTTATGCGCGCCATGCGTTCTGAAACTGATAAACTCACTCGTTTGCCTCCGCAATATCGATGACAGATGGTACGTGAATCGGCAAGCCTGCCCAAGAAATCCGCCGTGGAGGACCGCGATCGGCTGACACTGGTTTCCAGCTACCAGCCGGCCGGGGATCAGGGGTCCGCGATCGCTGCTCTGGTCGAAGGACTGCAGGATGGATTGGCACGGCAAATCCTGCTTGGTGTGACGGGGTCTGGCAAGACATTTACGATTGCCAGCGTCATCGAGCAAGTGCAGCGCCCGGCGATCATCCTCGCACCCAACAAGACACTGGCTGCGCAGCTCTATGGCGAAATGCGTGAATACTTCCCGCGCAACGCCGTCGAGTACTTCGTTTCTTATTACGACTACTATCAGCCCGAAGCGTACATGCCGAGCTCGGACACATACATCGAGAAAGACGCCTCGATCAATCGACACATCGAGCAAATGCGGTTGTCGGCGACCAAGGCGTTAATCGAACGACCCGATGTCATCATTGTGGCCACGGTGTCGGCCATCTACGGCCTTGGCGATCCGGAAGCCTATTTCAGCATGGTGTTGCATCTCGTGCGCGGTGACCGCATCGACCAACGCACAATCCTGCGCCGCCTGGCCGAGATGCAGTACCGACGCAACGAAATCGATCTGTCCCAGGGTACCTACCGGGTACGCGGTGACGTTATCGACATCTTTCCGGCTGAGTCGGAGCGCGATGCGGTCCGCATCGAGCTGTTCGACGAGGAAGTCGAGTCACTATCGTATTTCGATCCGCTGACAGGCGAGATGACACGTCGTGTCGCGCGCCTGACGGTGTTCCCCAAATCACACTATGTGACACCGCGGGAGCGGCTGCTGGGGGCTTGTGAGCACATCGAAGTCGAGCTGAAGCAGCGTCTGGATTACCTGAGAGGAGTCGATAAACTTCTGGAAGCTCAAAGACTTGAACAGCGAACTTTATTTGATTTAGAGATGATCAGAGAGCTCGGGTATTGCTCCGGCATCGAAAATTACTCGCGCTACCTGTCTGGACGGGAGGAGGGCGAGCCACCGCCGTGCCTGTTCGACTACGTGCCGCCCAATGCGATGCTGGTTATTGACGAAAGCCACGTAACGGTGCCGCAGCTTGGCGGCATGTACAAAGGCGATCGATCGCGCAAGGAAACACTGGTCGCGTTTGGTTTCCGTCTGCCCTCGGCGCTCGACAATCGGCCGTTGCGGTTCGACGAATTCGAGCGATCGGCGCCGCAGACCATTTACGTCTCGGCGACGCCGGGAAATTACGAAACCGAACATGCCGATAACACGGTCGAGCAACTTGTACGGCCGACTGGCCTCGTGGATCCGCATATCGAGATTCGGCCAGCCAAAACGCAGGTCGATGATGTATTGTCCGAAATCGCCAAACGCGTTGCCGTTGATGAACGCGTGCTGATCACGACGTTAACCAAGCGCATGGCCGAAGATTTGACCGATTACCTGCGCGAGCACGACGTGCGTGTGCGGTATCTGCACTCGGACATCGGCACCGTCGAGCGCACTGAAATCATTCGCGATCTTCGACTTGGCGCCTTTGACGTCCTCGTCGGCATCAATCTGTTGCGCGAGGGACTGGACATGCCCGAGGTGTCGCTCGTCGCAATTCTGGACGCCGACAAGGAAGGGTTTCTGCGCTCGGATCGCTCGTTAATTCAGACGATCGGGCGTGCAGCGCGCAACATCAATGGCGCCGCGATCCTGTACGCCGACTCGATCACCGGTTCGATGCAACGTGCGATTGATGAGACCAACCGGCGGCGTGATAAACAGCGGGCGCACAATGAGGCCCACGGCATCAAGCCGGCCACGATCGTCAAACACGTTGCCGACATCATGGAAGCCGCATATCCGGTGCCGGGCAGGGGACCGCGCCGCGCGGCTGAAGATGCGGCGCCGTACGCATCAATGAGTCCGCAGCAGCTCATGAAGAAAGCGGCGAAGCTCGAAAAACAGATGCTCAGGCACGCACGTGATCTGGAGTTCGAGGACGCCGCGAGGCTGCGTGACGAGATACACCGCCTGCGCCAGGCAGGCCTCGGCCTGGCGGATCGCGACGCAGGCTAACAGGCCTTGCGCCGACCAGGGCCGTTGAGTATCGTATGGCGCGTTTCGCGGGCTGCGGCAGTTCGAGAGGGCGATTAGCTCAGGGGTAGAGCGCCACGTTGACATCGTGGAAGTCGGTGGTTCGAGACCACCATCGCCCACCAATTTTTTGTTCCAGCCAACTCCAACATTTCCAATAAAGAACCCAACGGAAATGAAAAACGACAATGACGACACAACCGTTATTGGCCGAAAGCCGTCCTTCAAGTTTCTGCTTTGCAGCCATTTGAGCGGCCGCTATGTACCAGCGACCGGTTGAAATCGCAAGTTAGAGATTAGGTGTTGCATCGACCGGTTGAGTCCGCAACCCGAAACGGTCATTGTGGCGAGTGATCTACAGTCTAACTTAAAGGTTTCCTGCAAATAAAAATAACAACGGAGGAACAATCGTAAGAGGAACTCGCTGGGTCGTTCTGGCAATCATCATCTTCGCGAGCTTCATTGCTTACGTGCTGCGCACGAACCTGTCCATCGTCAGCGAGACGATCTTTACGCCGGTGCGGTATCTGAAAATATTGTTATCACCGTCGTCATGCTGTGCATATGTTTCGCCTGCAATCAGCTCACCGAAGCCCCATTCTGGGTCGCAACAATGGCAGTAGCTGGGCGACATGGGCCGGTAGCCACAGGCGTATTGAACACCGGCGGCAATCTCCCTGGGATTGTCGGCGGCTTGCTGGTACCGGTGACTGCAAACCTGCTGGGCTGGCCCGCAGCCATGATAACCGGGTCCCTGTTCGCGATCATCGGTGCTTCGCTGTGGATATTCATCCGTGCCGATGAACCGATGGGCGCCGGCGAAGAATAGGTTTGCTGACAGGCTCGCTACTTTTCGACTCCACTGCACGCTTAATTGGCGTTTTCTCTCTGCTGGTGAATGACCGCTGCAGGTTATTGTTGACACAGATTCTGCATTGCTGTCGTTGACTGAGTACGCCCTTACCGACCGCCAGGCGGCACGTTCGAATTGAGGATATCACGATGAATCTTCCACCCGCCGTCGGACTGTTTTTTCAGTATGTTCATAAAGTGGTAGCGGCCCGCCACTATGCTATCAGCCCAACGGCCGCTGCAGGTGAAGCGGCTATCGAGGCGGGGGTGATCTATCCTCAGAACAGTAAAATCTGAGCCACCACATCCAGTGGTGGACCGCCTGGGAAAGGATTAGGGGTATGATTTGCCGACAAAATCCCTGATTCTTTTGAATTTATCGGGGTTTCCACGGTTGTTTCTTGGGTTCCGGCTATATAGAATCGCGTTCCCGCGTTGGCTGTGCCTGGGCGAGAGGTACTCGCGCGGGATGTACCTGGTAATTTGAGGAGGAATCGAGTATCGCAGTCACAAAGCGCGTGCGGCGCAATGAGGAAATAGACGTTTCCGAGGTCCGGGTAATCGGCTCGGACGGTGAGCAACAGGGTCTGATGCCCATCGCCGACGCGATCGAAGTGGCCAAGCAGGAAGGGCTCGATCTGGTCGAAGTTGCACCCACGGCCGAACCGCCGGTCTGCCGAATCATGGATTTCGGCAAATACTTGTTCGAACAAAACAAGAAGGCTCAGTCGGCGAAACGCAAGCAAAAACACGTACACGTAAAAGAGATCAAATTTCGTCCGGGAACGGATGAAGGTGATTACCAGATCAAGCTGCGCAAACTCGTCGAGTTCCTCGAATACGGGGACAAGACCAAGATTACGTTGAGATTCAGAGGCCGGGAGATGGCGCACCAGGAACTGGGTGCCAATTTGCTGGCCAGGGTCCGCAAGGACCTCGATGAATATGGTGTCGTCGAACAGATGCCGCAGATGGAAGGGCGGCAGATGATCATGGTGATGTCACCAAAGAAAAAGTGAGTAACAGCCGGATACAGTCTTAAAGACACGAAGGCGCTACCCGCCTGCAGCGGCCGGTGCAAACCGGTACGTGGCAAGGCTAGAAAAGTGGAGACGACAAATGCCGAAGATGAAGACCAACCGGGGCGCCGCCAAGCGCTTCCGTCGGACGGGTAAGGGCGGCTTCAAGCGTGCCCAGTCCCACCTCAATCACATTCTCACCAAGAAGAAATCCAAGCGCAAGCGTCAGCTAGGCCTTACGCTGCAGGTTGCGGACAGTGACGTCAAGAGTGTGCGCCGCATGCTCCCGTACAGCTGACAGGAGATTGAGACATGGCTAGAGTTAAGAGTGGCGTCACCGCGAAGGCACGCCATAAAAAGGTCCTCGACAAAGCAAAGGGCTACTATGGCGCGCGCAGCAAACTATTCAAAACCGCCAAGCAGGCTGTCATCAAGGCAGGCCAGTACGAATATCGCGACCGGCGGCAGCGCAAACGACAATTTCGTGCCTTGTGGATTACCCGCATCAATGCCGCGGCTCGTCTGCACGGTTTGTCGTACAGCCGCATGATCAATGGGCTGGTCCGGGCGAACATCGTGATTGATCGCAAGGTGTTGGCCGATATCGCCGTCCACGATCTTGAGGCTTTTGGCGCAATCGCCGAACAGGCGAAGGCCGGACTCGCTCAGGAAAGTTAATTCGGTGGGTCGGGCACGGTGACCGTACCTGACTCCGGATGTATTCAATGCAGGAACTGAGTGAGCTGGTCCAAGCGGCGGCTGCGAAAATCGATGCGGCGCGCGATCTGGCTGCGCTCGACGCAGTCAGGGTGACGTACCTTGGCAAGAAGGGCGAACTAACCGCCAGACTCAAGACATTGAGCCAGCTGCCCGTCGACGAGCGTCCGGCAGCCGGTGAGGCAATCAATCAGGCCAAGCAGGAAGTGCAGAGTCGGGTCAATATTCGACGGGAGGCACTGGATGCGGCTGCATTGCAGAAAAAACTCGCCGAAGATGCCATTGACGTGTCGCTACCGGGGCGTGGTTATTCGATCGGTGGCCGTCACCCGGTATCTCGGGCAGGATCGCGTATCGAAAAGATCTTCCGTCACGCGGGATTTGGCGTTCGTTCAGGCCCTGAAATCGAGGACGACTTCCACAATTTTACGGCACTGAACATTCCCGAAAATCATCCGGCCCGTGCCATGCACGATACGTTTTATTTTCCGGGTGGCAATTTGCTGCGGACGCACACGTCACCTGTGCAAATACGATCCATGGTCGAAGAGGGTGTCCCGATTCGCATTATCTCCCCGGGCCGGGTGTATCGACGCGATTCCGATCAGACGCATACGCCAATGTTTCATCAGGTTGAAGGACTGGTTGTCGATCGCGACGTCAGTTTTGCCAATCTCAAGGCGGTATTGCACCAATTCGTCGAGCGCTTTTTCGAACGCAGCGCCGAACTCAGATTCCGACCCTCGTACTTTCCATTTACGGAACCCTCGGCTGAAGTGGACGTGTTGTTGCCGGACGGCAAGTGGCTCGAGATCCTGGGCTGCGGCATGGTTCACCCAAACGTGCTGGTGAGCACCGGCATCGATGCTGAAGAATTCACTGGATACGCATTTGGCATGGGCGTCGAGCGTCTTGCGATGCTGCGCTACGGTGTCACGGACCTGCGCACGTTCTTCGAGAACGATCTGCGCTTCCTGCGGCAATTCAGGTAACGACGATGAAGATTGCAGAATCCTGGTTGCGTGAGTGGGTGGATCCGGATCTCGATAGCGAGGCTCTCGGCCAGCAGTTGACGATGGCCGGGCACGAAGTCAACGAGATTACGCTTCATGGCGCCAGCCTGGATGGCATTATCGTTGCCGAGGTCGTCGAGGTCGCGAAGCACCCGAACGCCGACCGTCTGAGTGTGTGCAAAGTCTCCACGGGCAAGAAGGTCATCGACATCGTTTGTGGCGCACCGAACGTCGTGGCTGGAATGAAGAGCCCGCTCGCGACGCCTGGATTGAAATTGCCGAATGGCATCAAGCTTCGCAAGACCAGGATTCGCGGCGTCATGTCGAACGGCATGTTGTGTTCTGCGATCGAACTCGGACTTGGCGATGATGCGGATGGCATCATCGCACTTCCGAATGATGCACCCGTTGGCACCGCATTGACTGCGTATCTTGGGTTGCCGGATGCGATTATCGATCTGGATCTGACCCCAAATCGCGCCGACTGCTTCAGTGTGCTGGGAATAGCACGCGACATATCCGCCATGACCGGAGCGTCGCTGAAAACTGCCGAGGTGCCAGCGGTCGCGGCCACGATCGAAGACGTACACGAAGTGAAAATCACGCTGCCGGAGGGTTGCCCGAGCTTCGCGGGCCGTGTGATTCGCAATATCGACCCGTCCGCCAGATCGCCTGGTTGGATGGTCGAACGGTTGCGCCGCGCAGGGCTCCGTGACATACACCCGGTCGTGGATATCACGAACTACGTCATGCTCGAACTCGGGCAGCCATTGCATGCCTATGATCTTGGCCTTGTTCAGGGACCCATACGGCCGCGGTTGGCCAGACGCGGTGACAAAGTAACCTTGCTCGACGAAAAAGAGGTATCTGTGAACAAGGATACCCTCGTTATCGCGGACGATAGCGGGCCGATTGGCCTCGCCGGCATCATGGGTGGCCTGAGTACAGCCGTCAGCGAACAAACGGTCGATGTATTTCTTGAGGCAGCATTTTGGCCACCGGAATTCATGGCCGGCAGAGCACGCTCATACGGGTTGCATACGGATGCGTCACTGCGTTTTGAGCGCGGCGTAGATCCGGAAGGGCAGGTACGTGCCGTTGAACGTGCGACAGCGTTGCTGTTGGACGCTGCAGGTGGTGACGCCGGCCCACTCATGCACAAGGTTGACCCGAAGTGTTTGCCCACACGCGAAACCGTCACGTTGCGCCGCTCACGCCTTGCGAAATTGTTGGGTCTCGATATCGAGGATGGCCGGATTGCGGAAATTCTGACCCGGCTTGGCTTTGCAGTAAATCCCACCGACGATGGATGGGATGTCGCTCCACCCAGTTACCGATTCGACATCGAAGCCGAAGTGGACCTGATAGAAGAAATTGCGCGAGTGCACGGCTACGATTCTATTCCGGAAACGATGGCGAAGGTCGAAATGCCACTTGCCGCCGTTACCGAATCTTGTATCGATCTTGATCAGGCTGCGGCTACAATCGTCGCGCGCGATTATCAGGAAGTTATTACCTACAGTTTCATCGGCGCCGGCGTTGACAAATTATTTTCAGGCGTCGAGTCCGAACTGGTGTTAAGCAATCCGATTTCATCAGAGATGTCGGTGATGCGCGCATCACTTTGGCCGGGCATGGTTGCAGCAGCGGCTGCAAATGCCGCCCGTCAGCAGGACCGTATCCGCATATTCGAAGTCGGAAAATCATTTCATGGTAACGAGTCGAGACGCCGCGAGGTGTTGCGTTTTGCGGGCCTCGCGACCGGACCTGCACATCCCGAGCAGTGGGACAGTGAGGGCCAGTCCGTTGATTTCTTTGACATAAAATCGGATGTGGCGGCAATACTCAGACTTGCCGGCGATGCGGCTCAGATCAGTTATGAGCCCGTTGAGCACGTTGCATTGCAACCCGGCCAGGCCGGACAGATCGTACGCGATGGATCGGTCATCGGCATTTTGGGCAAGCTGCACCCGAGCCTCGCAAAGACATTTGACTTACGACGTCCTGTCTATATTTTCGAACTCGACGCCATGGCCGCACTTGCTTCTGCAGCGCCGGAGGCAATTCCGGTCTCCAAATACCCGGCTATTCGGAGAGATATTGCTGTTGTCATCGATGACAAAATTTCGGTCGACGAACTTGTGCGGGCATTGACGGCGGCAGTGCCTGACCTGATCCAGGAGGTCAGGATTTTTGACGTCTACAAGGGGCCCGGCATAGAAGCTGGGCTAAAAAGCGTAGCTTTAGGCTTGATTTTGCAGGAAACATCCCGCACCCTTACTGACGATGACGCGGACTCTGCAATGACCAAGGCAGTGCGCAAATTGCAAGAAAGTTTTGCAGCTGAGTTAAGAGACTAGATCAATGGCACTGACAAAAGCGGACATGGCAGAGTCGTTGTTCAACGAGCTTGGTTTGAACAAGCGCGAAGCCCGCGAACTCGTCGACATGTACTTTGAAGAGCTGCGTGCGTCACTCGCAGTTGGGGAGCAGGTCAAACTTTCCGGGTTCGGAAATTTTGACCTCAGGGATAAAAAAGAACGTCCTGGAAGAAATCCGAAAACGGGGGAAGAAATTCCGATTTCGGCACGTCGCGTGGTGACATTTCGACCGGGACAAAAACTAAAAGCCCGCGTGGAAGCCTATGCTGGAACCGGGGAATAACGACGAACTACCTCCAATTCCTGGCAAACGTTACTTTACCATTGGTGAAGTAAGCGAACTGTGCGCTGTGAAGCCGCACGTGCTCAGGTACTGGGAACAGGAATTTCCGCAACTGAAGCCGGTCAAGCGTCGCGGTAACCGCCGCTATTACCAGCGCCAGGATGTGCTGATCATCCGTCAGATTCGAAGTTTGCTGTATGAAGAGGGATTCACGATCGGTGGCGCCAGGCAGCGACTAACGGGCGACAGTGCCAAATCGGATGTCACACAAAGTCAACAAATTATCAAGCAGTTACGCCTGGAACTTGAACAAGTTCTTAAGATTCTGCGCCGCTGAAAATCCACCTTCACTCAGCGAGCGGCCGCAAGTATCATGGCCGCTTCGGGCTCTATCGGCGAATACATCGGTCGGGGCGTAGCGCAGGCTGGTAGCGCACCACAATGGGGTTGTGGGGGTCGGAGGTTCGAATCCTCTCGCCCCGACCATTTTTAATTGAAAATGCCGCTCTTACGAACCTCGGGAGCGGCATTTTCAATTGCAAAATGGTCGGTGATTTGGAACCGAAACTGAGGGCGACAAAATCTCCGCGGGAGATTTTGGACGCACTCGCGCAGCGAGTGTGGTCCGCAGGACCGAACGCCGCAGGCGTAAGTCATATCCTCTCGCCTTGCTTATTCCGGTGGCTTCTGCGGTGGCTTTTCCGGTGGAAGTTTTTTATCTTCGATGCCAAGCAGTATCGGCTCCGCACCCTCGCGATAGATATTAACCTTGGCGTTGTAGGCAACGCGTGACAATCCGTGCTTGTCTGTAATATGCAATCGCCTAATATTGAATTCCCCGGCGCCAACTTTCTCGCCGGTCAGGTAACACTTGATAGCGGAGACACGCTCACCCGAAAATTCCATTCCGCTGAGCTTGGAAAGATTGCCCTGCGCTCGTTCAAGAAATGCAACCGCATCGATGCTGGCTTGTTTATCGGCCGCTGTTGCCACCCCATCGGCAAGGTGGGCAACGAATTCGCCGACCAGAATTTGGCCGGGAAGTGCCGCCTCGATCATGCGCGCCAGTTCGATCGTAACGTCGCCAACGATGAAGTCATGCATCGTGGGATTTAGCCCTTCTGCCTGATGAAATTCGTAACAACTGCCAACGTGAAAACAGGCGCGCAGTTTTGGTACAGCTCTGGACGTGGTTTTACTCCTGGCAATTGCGTTGTCCGCAAGAACTATATGCATGAAGTGATACAAATTGACGTTCGCCTCTAGGCCGTCGTCCCGATTCCAGATATAGAAGCCGTCGCCGCTCGATGACCGGGCGAAATTGATGCCCACATCCTGCTCGAGCATCTTGGCATGCGCAGAATTCAGCGAATACGAAAGGCTGTTGAGCTGTGTCATTTGCTCGAACGGCGTCAGCAGACTGAATCCGACGATATCGAACAACGTAACGGCGCGGCTGGCGACATAATTAATACCGTAGCGGCGGATCATCTTCTCGATAATCTGAGTTTCGACCGGGTGACGCGACAACGGCTGTCGGAGCTGGATGTATTTAGGCTCTATTTTGAGCAGACGAGCGACCTTTTGAATCTGTTTGAACGTCAGCTGGCGGTCGCCGGAAATCAATTCGGTAATGAATCTGGACGACACTTCCGACGGCGCACCATCGGCACGTGGCGTCGTGTAATCGGCTAACGCGTAATGCGGCAAAACCAGTATCAGAATACCGTCATCGAGCGGTGTCCAGCTGAGAATATTGTTCTGCCCGAGCGACCAGTGCTGATTCAGGGACCGTTCAAGCTGCACCAGGTTGCTGCGCTGACTCAAGCCCATTTCCTGAGCGAGGCCAGCCAGCTGATCCAGGTACGGCGAATAGTCGGCTATTCGTCGAATACCGGACTGGGATAAATCATCTAAGTCCATGCAAATGCCCGTAGCGACTTCCGCGCGCCCGTGTTATCTGCCACAGTTCGCGCGTCCGTTTCGGTATCATTGGGCAGTACCACGACAGTCAACTATTGGGGCCCCAACGGTTACTGGCACTTACTGCTCTGATACCGTCATTCGAAAGTAATGCACTCTTGAATGCAGCGCAAGTATTATCAAAAAGCGGTTGAATACAATGTTATTTTTACGCAGCGCTCGCAGATGCCTGAATCCCGGGATTACATAATCACATGCTCATCGAGAGTCGTGAGTCGCAGTTACCGACGGTCACGCGCCACCTGCCGCACAGACCCGGGGAGCGACGTTTAATGACGGCCGGGGCGCCAACCATTGCAGCAATTCAGGCGCTTCAGGCGTCCCTGGCCGGCGATATCACGCGCACACCGATGCTGCGATGCGCAGGACTGGAAGCCCATATCGGTGCTGACGTGCGAATCTGGGCAAAACCCGAGTTTCTGCAACGTACCGGTACGTTCAAGGCACGGGGTGCGCTAGCGGTCGTAAAGAGTCTCACGCCGCAGCAAATCAAGGCCGGCGTGACGGCTGTGAGCGCCGGAAATCACGCGATCGCCACAGCGTACGCCGCCAAGGCTGTTGGTGCCAGCGCCAAAGTCGTCATGATGAGTTCCGCCAATCCATCGCGAATCGCTGCGTGTCGTTCCTACGGCGCGGACATCGTTTTCACCGACGATGTGCACCAGGCCTTCAGGATTGCCGAAGACATTTGCGAGCAAGAAGGCCGCTACTTCGTTCACCCGTATGAGGGCCCCGAAATCGCCACTGGCACCGGGACGATCGGGCTCGAGATCTGCGAGGACTGCGATGAATTTGATGCCGTCCTGGTCTCGATAGGAGGTGGCGGGCTGATGGGCGGAATTGCGAATGCGATAAAGCAGCTGCGACCCGGGTGCGAGCTTATCGGTGTTGAACCGGAGGGTGCAGACTCGATGCACCGAAGTTTCGCAGCCGGCGAGCCATGTGGTATCGATGAGGTTTGCACGATTGCGGACAGCCTGGGGGCACCGTTTGCAATGCCATATTCCTTCGAGTTGTGCCGCGATAACGTCGACAAACTCGTTAGCGTCGACGACCTTGAGTTACGTAGATCCATGGGGCTGCTATTTCGTAATATGAAAATCGCGGTCGAGCCGGCATGTGCGGCTACCACAGCCGCGCTTGCCGGGCCATTACGCGAGTCGCTCGCGGGCAAGAGTGTCGTCCTGGTCATGTGCGGCAGCAACATCGATTGGGCGACTTTCGCCGAGCAGGCCATTTTCGAGGATTGAGATGCTGCTGGATAATTTGAAAGCGATCGTCGGCCCCGGCGGCTGGACATGCGATCCGGATGCGCTCGAACCGCATTTGACGGAATGGCGCAACGCTTTGCGGGGTGAGACCCGCATCATGGTCTCGCCGTCCACAACCGACGAAGTGTCGCGTGTCGTCAGCGCGTGTGCGAGTGAACGCGTCGGTATTGTGCCGCAGGGTGGTAATACAGGTCTGTGCGGTGGCGCGATTCCCGATGGAACCGGCGACCAGGTATTGCTGTCAACAGCACGACTGAACCGCATACGGTCGATCGATCCGCAGGACTATTCGATGATCGTCGAAGCCGGATGCATTCTCTCCGCGATCCAGGACAAAGCGCGGAAGCACGATCGATATTTTCCACTCAGTCTGTCCGCGGAAGGCAGCTGCCAGATCGGCGGAAATTTATCCACGAACGCCGGGGGTATCAATGTCATTCGCTACGGAACGGCACGCAGGCACGTGCTCGGACTGGAAGTGGTGCTTGCGGACGGAACGATTTGGGATGGCCTGCGCTCGCTCAGGAAAGACACGGCGGGATACGACATGAAGCAAGTCTTTATTGGCAGCGAGGGGACTCTCGGTATCATCACGGCTGCGTCATTGCAACTCTATCCCGATCCAGGCGAATTGACGACCGCATTTGTAGCGATACGATCAGCGTTTCATTCCGTGGAACTGCTGGCAGCGTTGCGAACGAGCCTGGCCGATCGCATTCAGGCATTCGAACTGATCTCTGATCGTGCGCTGCGTTTCGTCGTCCGCCATATTCCCGATACTCGAATGCCGTTCGACAAAGAGCATCGTTGGTACGTCCTGATCGACGTCGCCCAAGGCAGGGACGACGGCCTGCTTGAACAGGAATTGATGCGGTCGATCGAAGAGGATTTGGCTCTGGACGTCATTGTCGCAAAGAGCATCGCTGAAGCCGACGCCCTGTGGCGATTGCGCCATTCGATATCAGAGGCACAAAAACACGAGGGTGCGAGCCTCAAGCACGACATCTCGGTGCCGGTCGGGTCCATTGGCAATTTTCTGGAGCGGGCACAATCGCTGGTCGACAAATTTATTCCCAATGCACGTTTGTGTACGTTCGGACACGTCGGCGACGGCAATCTGCACTACAATATCAGCCAGCCGAAGGACGGCAATATTGAGGAATTCAAGACCCGCGGTGCAGATCTGAGCGAGGCAATTTATGCACTTGTTACCGGGATCGGCGGCAGCATCAGTGCCGAACATGGCATCGGCACTTTGAAAAAAGAGTGTCTTGCAAGGTATCGCAGTGCTACGGAACTCGACTTGATGCAGAGTCTGAAGCGCGCCCTGGATCCGTTGAATACCCTGAATCCCGGCAAGGTAATTTGACGACCAGTTCCGGTTGACTGCTTGGCTGAGCGGCTACACTAGTGTCCGCTTGGGCCGCGCAACGATTTAAGAGCCCGTCGGACATTGCTGATAACGCCAGATGAACGCAGATTCGGATAAAATTCGTGCCTCACTTGCCGATCAGCTATCGAGCTTTGACGACAAACTCGGGGCCAAGGCGGACGATGTACAAATGCTCGCCGAGATTCAAGATGGCATCGGCCGGCTGCTGGCCGCAAGTGGCGGCAACGAGGCTGAAGTCCGCCGTGTCCTGCAAGAGCGTTATGAGGCCGGCGCGCTGCGCAAAGAAACGTTTCAACTCGTCAAATCGATGCTCGATCGATTCGTGACCGAGCGGCTTCCAACGAGCCCCACTGATCCAGTCAAGACCGCTGCGGAAAAACCACAGCCGAACCGCAAGCCTCCCGACATCAAAAATCCGGATGACAAGTTCGGTTCGACAACGACGATTCTCCCCAGCGACGCATTCAAGAAAGACTCCGGTGATGTACGTGTGCAAGTAGGGTCCGTGTTGCGTGATCGCTTCATGCTCAAAGAAAGAGTAGCGGGTGGCAGCATGGGGGTTGTCTTCAAAGCGCTCGACAGGCGCCTTGCTGAAGCGGGTTCCTCCGATCCCTGGGTTGCCATCAAGGTGTTATCACCGCAACTTGCGCGCGACGGAGCGGCACTCCGCGCGTTGCAGCAGGAGGCGGCGAAGGGGCGGTGTCTGACGCACTCCAATATCGTTCGCTTCATCGACCTTGATCGTGATGACGACTTGTATTTCATTGTCATGGAGTGGCTCGATGGTCAGCCGCTATCCGACATACTGGACTCCACGGCATCGAAAACCATGAATGTCGATCGCGCCTTCAGCATCGTTCGCCAGATTGGCAAGGCACTCGATTACGCGCATCGTTGCGGCATCATTCATGCGGACGTCAAGCCAGCCAACGTCATGATGATGCCCAACGGCGATGCGAAGCTGTTCGACTTCGGAGTTGCGCGAGTCAGGCAGAAACAGGCGGAAGGCCAGGATAGCTTCGACCCCGGGGTGCTTGGCGCGCTGACGCCCGCATATTCCAGCATGCAGGTACTCACCGGAGATGATCCGGTGGCGTCCGATGACGTGTTTTCACTTGCCTGCCTGCTGTATCGGCTTGTTGCCGGCTACCGCGTCTTCGGGCCGCGCAACGCCGCCGAAGCCGCGGATGAGGGCATGACGCCACAGCGACCCGGCGGCCTGTCCGATACTCAGTGGCGGGCTCTTAAAAAAGCGTTGGCGTACCCGCGAATCACGCGTTTCGATTCCGTTGACGGGTTTCTGCAGGCACTGGACGAGCCGTCGGAAGAAACCGCCAGTCCGGAAATTACAGAGGACTTCGGAAGCGAGGAATCGAGTGGGTCTTCGGGTTGGGTTCTGGGGTTCATTACTCTGCTTTTGCTTGTCGGCCTGGCAGGCTATCAATTCGGTCTCGTTGACGTCGTCACGCGTCAGGTAACAGAACTCACGCGTCTGCTGGAAACACATGATGCTGCTGCACCAGCAGCGGAAGCAGATATGGATGACGTTGCAGCACCTGCTGATTCGGGCATTGAGCCCATCGCCGCGGAGCGGCAGCCTGTTGCTGCGCCGGAAATCGAAGAGCCGGTCGTCGATAGTCTGGACGAGCTGAACTCCGAGGCCATCGACATGCTCGGCTCCGAGGTCGTTGACGCCCTGAAATCCATCGTCGAGCATGCCCCGGACACTGTCTCGGAAACAATCGTGGATGCTGCCGACGGATCCGTGGCGTTCGGACAGGACACTGCCGCGACCGATGCCGACGACGGGTTCGTTGCGCTCGAGGAAGAAACACCTGCAGTGTCGCTGATCGATTACTCACTATTGCCGGCGCCCGATATCGAAGTGATGATCATTCCGGGTACCGTCTCGGCCGGACACAGCCACATAACGCTGCGGGAAGACGGAGATCCGGTGATCGTTGACTTTGAACGTGGCGGTAACATCGCCGTTCCGATGACATTGCGGCTCGATGAACTGGGATTCAGCGGCAACCGCTCACCGTGGGTCAGCAAGCAATACACGATGTCGGGCAATGGCATCGTCAAATTTCCCGCCGGTCAGAATCGTGCGCGAGTCACGCTGACAATGTCATCCGATTCGATGCGCGAAGCCGATCAGCAGTCACGCTTGCGCGTCACGGAGGCAAACGGTGCCGCGGCAGCCCTTGTCATCCTGGAGATTGATCTCGAGGACGATGATCAACGCAGATTCGAAGCCGGGCTGCCGGTCAATACCGTTGCTTTTGCGGTCGGCCAGATCTCTGTTAGTGAGCGCGATCCGGCTGCGCAAATCGATATTATTCGCTTCAATCCCGATGACCAGCCGTTCGTCGTCAGGTACATCGTGCGTGGTAGTACGGCGACAGTCGGAGAAGATTATTTTGCACCGACCGGCTACTCGATCACGTTCGGTCCAGGGCAACGTTCGGCGCGCCTCTTGGTGCCGCTCGTGCAGGATTCAGAGGCCGAGGGTGATGAGGTATTCGTTGTCGAACTGTCGAACAGTGACTCTGCGGCCGATATGGATATTTATCGCCGCATCGCCGTCGTCATTCGTGACGACGATGTGCCATTCAACTGAA
>Ga0114947_10000268_pt1 | contig 16975 bp, 21 predicted proteins | sample CR02metaG_FD_99656 | JGI IMG/M metagenome (GOLD analysis project Ga0114947, IMG submission 99656) | Deep subsurface microbial communities from Mariana Trench to uncover new lineages of life (NeLLi) - CR02 metaG | ecosystem: Environmental > Aquatic > Marine > Ocean trench > Sediment ...
GACAAGCTCACTCGAAGTCCGGCCCTGACCCTTCGACCATGCTCAGGGTCATGGTGAGGTACTCGAACCATGTGGTTCTCGAAGGGCAAGCTCATGGCCCTGAGGTTCTCGAAGGGTCGGCAACTCACGATGAGTGTAGTTACGAACCTTAGGTGGATACGTGGGCAAATCGTGTGACATCAGCCCAGGATCGCAAATGCCTTACTTATTTTCGTCGGATCAGGGTTAGCCCGCCCCCAAAGCAGAACTGTGAAGTATGTGACCCCAATCAAGGTGGTGGTTTTTTTACTCTGCCTTATCCCCATGGTCCGCCTGGGGTGGAATGCCTATGCGGATAACCTGGGTGCTAATCCCATTGAGGTCATAACACGGTCCACTGGAACATGGACCTTGGTTTTTCTTTTGATCGTACTCAGTGTGTCACCGCTGCGCAGACTTTCGGGCACCCACTGGCTTATAAGGCTGCGACGGATGCTGGGCCTGTTCGCTTTTTTTCACGCCTGCTTGCATTTTGTCACTTACATCTGGCTGGATCAGTTTTTTGACTTCATGGAAATGATGAGAGATGTGATCAAGCGTCCCTTTATCACCGTGGGATTTATAAGCTTTATTTTGCTCATCCCATTGGCACTTACTTCCACCAGCGGAATGATTCGAAGGCTCGGCGGACGTCGCTGGCAGCAACTCCACCGTCTTGTCTATCTGACAGCTATTGGTGGAGTGATCCATTACCTTTGGCTCGTCAAGGCGGACCAACGACAACCTTTGATTTATGGTGGCATCCTGACGGTTTTACTTGGTTATCGGATCGTCGTGGCGTGGGGGCATAAGTGGTCTGTTCCAATTATGAGGAAAGCTAAATCCGCGCGCAGTACGGGCGTCGGTGCGTCACGGAAGAAAATGAATTAACCCCGATCCGACATTAATCGGTCCGAAAAATCATCGCCAGCAAGTCCATTGTTCGATAACTCACCTGAAATGGTGTTACGGACTAGCGACCCTATTATCTGTGACCGTTACATCGTGTGGTCAAGAACAGCACGTGGCCTTGTCCCCTTTGTCGGGTCGGGGTTAATGGTGGACGAACCGATGTATGATGACGATGCTGAGTGAGGCTGCTGTGACTATCCAGGTAAACCAATCACCAAATCGGACGTAGAAAGTTTTACCGCTCATGAGGGGGACTTTTGCGTTCAATACCCCCGTAGAAAACACTGGCAAGGTTTCGAGAATTTCTCCCCTTGGGTTGATGACGGTGGTCACGCCGGTATTGGTGGCCCGCACCAGGCTGCGACGCGTCTCAATGGCGCGCCACTGAGCAAGCCGGGCATGTTGCCATGGGGCAACGGTGTTACCGAACCAACCGTCGTTGGTGAGATTCACCAGTAGATTGGCATGGCTTGCGGCCACAAACCTGCGTGACAACCACGGCATCAAATCTTCGTAGCATATGAGAGGAGCCAACCGGATGGTGGGAGAGAGGTCGAGGGTGCGTGGTCCATCACCCCGGCTGAATCCCTCACCGATGGGGGGCATTCCTGGGAGTAGAGAGAGTAATGATGTCAGCGGGATATACTCCCCAAAGGCCAGGAGGACCTGTTTGTGATAGCGGCTCACCACATGACCCTCGCGATCCACCAGAAAGGCGCTGTTGAATACCTTAGTCTTGGCAGTGGCCGAATCTTTTAGCAGGCTCCTCACACCGAAGATCAAGAATGAGACACCAGATGGAAGTGGTAAGGCGAGTTCGGGTGGGAGCTGCTTCAGGTTTTCCGGGACCCAAGACTCCACAGCGGATTCCGGCCAGATGACTAATTGGGCCCCTTGGACTTTGCTAGTCAGATCCTTGTAAGAGGCAAGGTTGCTTTCCAGGTAGGTGATGTTCCCCTTGGTGCGAATTTTGATATTGCCTTGCACGGCAGCCACTGTGATCGTAGGTGCAGCGTCCATTTCTTTTGAGACAGCCGACAATCTGAAGTGCCCGTAAGCAAGGAGCACTACCAACAGGGCTCCCACCACGGCCGTTTCCGGCATGGGAATTCTTTTCCGGCCATTTGGAACAAACGTGCCTTCAACAATTTGATAGAGAACGGTGTTGACCCACACGAGCACGAAGCTGGTGCCATAGGGTCCAATCAGGTCGGCAGACTGGATGAGAGGTAAGAAGTAAGATTGACTGTTGGCCAGGTGCCAGGGGAAAAGGAGGGGAAACCAAAACTCAATGGTGACCCAAAAGAGCGCTGGAAAGAGAGCCAGTGGACCCAATCCGTAGAACCGCACGAGCAGGGAGAAGAGCGCCACGGGTAGGGCTCCGTAGGCGGCAAAGCCTAACCAGATACTCTCACTTAGACCATGGGGAAAGCCGCCAAAGACCCGAATGGTGTAATTCAGCCAATAAAATCCCAAAAGATTCATCACCCCACCTGCCAATAGGCCAAACAGAAAGGCTTGACGCACGGATACTCGCTGAACCAGCCAAAGAAGGGGGATGAGGGATACCCAGGATACCGGAAACAGGATGGGAAAAAGAAAGGGCCCCGCTAACAGCATCGCGGAGAATATAGGAAGCAGATAGTAGATGGATCGTCTCTTAATATTCGTGTGCTGCAAGTTAAGAATGGCCTAAAATTGTTAGTAGGCTAAAAGAATTAATGAAGCCTCCACGAGTTTACACCCGTGGTATCCTTCCTTTCTTCGGCGGAATCGGCCGAAGCACGCTCCTGCGCTCTTCGAGCTTCGGAGGATCCGACCGTCGCATTCATCCATGGGCTTACGACCATGGTTTTCTGCGAAGGCGGATAAAATTATAGCACTAGTGATACTCTTTGCGCCAACCGAAGAACGTCCTATTCCCTGTCCGTTGTAGGGGTGCTGACGGAGGGACCGGTAGTGGTGATTTGACAGCGGATCGGCAGCCATGCATATTTGTGCCTACTTCTTGGGCAGATATCGCTGCAAGGTTCTCGCGCAACTTTTCCAAGCCTATTGATTTGTCACAGAGAGACGTGAACCCCGTACCCCGTGGAGTATTATCCACGACCGACATGGGCGGTCACGGTCGAGAGGTTACTCCACAGGGTTGCAGGGAGGCCGGAACATTCACCCCGTGGAATAGCGCCTAGAGCAGCCTTTAAAGTCTCGACAGAGGAGATTATTCCACAGGGTGAACCCTGTGGAATAACGTCATGGTAGAGATGGGATACTTTGACGCTTCGAGACCCTCAGGGTCATGGTGAGGAAGATCGAACAATGACCGTCGAAAATATTCCACAGGGTGAATCCCCGCGCTCACCCCGATCCGTAACTTTGAACGCCATGCATGGCTTCCATCTCACAGACAGTGCATGGTAAAAAGGGGAGTTTTCGCCGCCTTATGCTGACTGTTTTTTTCGGATCGGGGCTTACGCACGGGGCGTTCTGTCGTTCGACCTGCCCGTTCGACCGATTCGACAGGCTCACGGCCCTGAGGCTCTCGAGGGGGAGGCTCTCGACAGGTGGTACGGGGTGAACAAGTAATTGCTGGTTAGGCGGGCAGTCCCGACCCATCCTAAGTATGGATTTCAGCGGTAGGTAAAAACGAGACAAAGGTGAGTGAACAAGCCATGAAAGGTGACTGCTATGGGGGACTGGGGGAAGCATGGAGGGATAAAAAAGCGGCCCTCAGCTCGCTTCACGCCATTCATCCGCTGACATTGCCATACTTCATAAAGGCCATGGGTGGGGATATCAAGGGGAAGAGGATACTCGATGCGGGTTGTGGTGGAGGATTGTTATCGGAAGATTTTGCCAGGGCTGGGGCACTGGTGACAGGGGTGGATGTGCGGGCGGGGGCCATTGAGACCGCCAGGGAGCACGCCGTGAGAGTGGGACTCGCCATTGACTATCACGTGGGCTCGGTGGAAGATTTGCAATTGCCGGAAGAATCTTTTGACTTTGTGGTAACCTCTTTTGTGCTCGAACATGTGTCTGACCTTCGTAAGGCCATCGCGAATGTGGCTCGGGTACTCAAACCCGGGGGTCTTTACCTTTACAGCGGAATCAACAGGAACTTGAAATCCTTAGTGATCATCAGCATTGGCTTTCAATACGTACTCAAAAAGATCCCTCCGGGCACACTGAACTGGAAACGGTTTCGGCGTCCCGCGGAGCTGGTTGCCGCTCTGCGGGAGCATGGAATTTCCAATGTGGAGACAAAGGGAGTGAGCCGGTGCCAGTCCTATTCAATCATGCTGTGGAAAAAACTGACGAAAAAACCTGTGGAAGGGTTCACCCTGACTCCGGAGATCGATATCTTATACACCGGTTACGCGAGAAAAGGCACGCCATGAGGGGTGTGGGCTCATGGTTTTACCGTTGAATCGGCAAGACGAATTACCGAGGCGAGGTTTTTCCCACTGGGATCGAATCCTTTCCGTTTAGCACCACCACCGTCAGGTCGTGTATCTTATGGAGGTGGGGGGCCTCACGGTCACGTATCTGCACCAAGGGGTGACTCATCTCTTTGCCCCTGCCCAGTGTGACAACCTAATATTCTGATCGGGAGATAGAGGCTTTTCAGCGAGGACCTCGTCCAAGTGAGCGTGGGTCAGTTGACCTCCATCCTGGAGGTAAAAGTGAGGGGAGGGGGCACAGGCGAGGAAATTGAGGAAAAGGAAGAACAGCCAAACTGCGGTGCTAAGAGTCTTTGGCTTTATACCCATAGGCCAGCTCTAATAGTTGTTTGATCATCTTTGCCGTGGCGCCCCAGATATCCCATCCCTGATATTGAAAGTGGTAGGTGGGACCCCGTGGATCAAGGGGTCGTGGTTCCACGCTCATACAATTGGGATCCAGCAGGGCAGATACCGGCACGGAAAAGACCGCGGCGGTCTCCTTGGGATTCAAGGAAAATTCGTAGGGGAAGGGGATCACCCCAACGAATGGGGTCACGAGGAAGCTTGAAGCGGCCGTGACTTGGTCAAGCTGTCCTAAGATGCGTACATGACGGGGGTCGATGCCAACTTCTTCCTGGCTTTCACGTAAGGCCGCTTCGAGGGGTCCAGGATCTTTCGGTTCCACCTTCCCGCCAGGAAAGGCAACTTGGCCACTATGTGAACTGAGCCCCTCAGCCCTTTGCGTCAATATCAAGTGAATTCCATCCGCCCTTTCTTGGATAGGGACCAACACAGCAGCCGGATGGAAATGGGCCCCGGCTAGGGTTTTAGGTTCCCGTGATTGTAGTATGGTAGATATCGTGTCAGGTGCCATAGCCGAGTGAAAAAAGTTCCTCTTTGCTGAAATCTGTGATAGGAAAAGGTGCTCTATTCAATCTATCCAATCGAGGTTGAAAATTCCACCCCAGTGAAAGAGAGAGAAATTCACCAAGCGATTCGCAATCTTCGACGAGAAGTGCCCAAATGGAAAACACCCATCGTCACGCTGATTGCAGAGTCCCGACAAAGCCCCTTTCACATCCTGATTTCCTGTATCTTGAGTCTGCGGACCCAAGATAACACGACTTCCCAAGCCTGTCGCCGGCTGTTTGCCCTTGCGCAAACGCCGGAGAAAATGCTGGGTCTGTCCGCAAAAACCATCGAAAAGGCGATTTTTCCGGTTGGCTTTTACCGCATCAAGGCGCAAAACATTCGCGGGATATGTAAGGTCCTCAAAGAAGATTATTCCGGAGAGGTCCCGGATAATATTGATGAGTTACTTAAACTTAAGGGTGTGGGTAGGAAGACCGCTAACCTCGTTGTGACCTTGGGCTTTCGCAAACCTGGAATTTGTGTGGACACCCACGTCCATCGCATCTCCAATCGTTGGGGATATGTGCAAACGAAAAACCCTGAGAAGACCGAGTTTGCCTTAAGGGAAAAACTGCCAAAAAAATATTGGATTGAATACAACGACCTCTTGGTTAGCTTTGGTCAGCACCTCTGCCGGCCCATCTCACCGGTTTGCAGTCAATGCCCGGTGGAAAAGGTTTGCGACAGGGTGGGGGTCAAGCTCCACCGATAGCTAAAAGGTAGAGGAAACAAAGTAATGTTTCAGCCCTCTGGTGGGTGTGAAACCATACCTGTTATCTCCTTTAGCATTTCAGCAGGGTTTTCCATACAATCGTGACCTGCCTGCGGAATTTGCCGAACCCAGATATTACGATTGCCTGAAGCTCGCACAATCTGGGCCAGCGCCTCTGGTTCCCATTTCTCGATGAGAGGATCATGTTCCCCCCTGATGATCAGGATGGGTTTCTTAATCCTACCCATGTGTCTATGGGCCATGGCGGCATATGCCTCAGGGCCCATCATGTGCCACCATGACTTATACGTGAAAATCTCATCGTTGATAGGTTCCGAAGTCGCGCCTCGCGACCGGTAGATTACGAAGGTTTCATCGTTCCGGCTGTGATAGGGGTCATCTCCAAGTATCCCTTTGGCCCTTTCGTATATTTCCTCATAGGTCGGAGTGCTACGCCATTTCTCCAACCGCCGCCGCTGTGAGTCGGGGAGCGAGTGGTGAAGTCCTTCAAGAATGAGTCCTCTCACATTTGGATCACTACGATTCGCCGCCCAGTGCACAATCATGCTTGCCCCTAGGCTGTATCCAAGGAGGTAGATCCGTCGGAACCCCTTCTGAGTGAGAAAGGCCACAGCTGCATCGATTTCGTGAATGGTGTCATTAAAAATCCCTTTCCCGGTCAACTGGCCCGCAAAGGCAAGCCGGGTGTTGATCGACATGGACCACACACCCTGCTCAAGCAGAGCATGCGGAAGAAGCCGTGGGGTGCCTCGGGCAAGGAAGTGGCCTAACAGGCCGTGAATATGAAGCACAATGGGGGTATCAAAGTTGTTTTTACTCTGTTCGAAATCCTTAGTGAGCAAATGGGAGGTTACCAAGAACCCATCGGGGGCCCGGAAACGAATCAAGTGTTGCTCGGGGTGAATTAAAATCTCGTCCATGGCTCAGTTCAGTTGCAGCTAATCGCGCGCGGGCGCATTGGGATTAAAATCGATCACACAGCCAGTTCACAACAGTCTGTCCGAGTTCATGCTGTTTTCCTTCGAAGGAATGGGGGGCATCTAGATAGATTTGAGTTACATCTTGGTTCCCTGCCTTGCTGGCAATGGCACCGAGGTCCTCACCTTCCCGGGGTTCAATAATGTCGTCATGCATCCCATGTACGAGAAGGATGGGCACTTGGATCTTCCCGATGTGGAGGTAGGTTTTGGGTCCTTCGGCCTCTGGGCTCGCGAGGGCCCCCCAGGTTTTTAACGTATAGACTTCAGTGTGTTCAGGCAGGGTGGTGTAGCCATGCGCTCTCTTTATAACCACGGTTTTGTCCCATGCAGGATCGGTTCCTGGCTCGGGGTGAAATTTACCAGCCGAACGCTGAACCATTTCATCGTAAGTGGGCTCACTCCCGAATCTGTCCCAACGTCGTCGAATGGTTTCCGGCAATGAATACGCTGTGGCAATGGCTATGACTCCTTGGATATCAGATGGCTGGGAATCATGGTTTTTCAATGAGGCGTACTTGATCGCCATGCACCCACCCAGGCCATGTCCTGCAATGACGATGTTTTTGAATCCAACCTCCCGCAGGAAGCCACACGCGGCATCGATCTGCGGCATTGCGTTTTCAAAAATGCCGAATCCGAAGAACAGTCCGAGATTGGCAAGCAGGGTATTCATGGTCAGGGAAGAATACCCCTCCTTGGCGAGATGATGTGGGAGGGCATGCTCGGTCTCATCCAGGAGGTTGCCTAAAACACCATGGAGGCGAAGAATACACAGTTTCTTTTCAATAGGCCCTTCATGAGTCAAAGGAAAGTAGTAGAGGGCGTCAATCTTGTGCTGACCAAACGGAATCGTAATGATACTACCCAAGCACTGTTCTACGTCCATTCCTTCCCCCTCCAACCGGGTTCACATCGTCCGCTCCGGGTCCAGCGGCCTCGTGACCGTATCACGAGAGCCTGTGTCGTCTCCCGTGTGTCTGTGGTGCGTTCTTAAGGAACTACTTATTCGCTACGTCTCACCTTTACGCGGTGGCCTGGCCTAGACGTGGTGAGCTTCACCGAGGAGAAGTCTCACGAATGCCGTTAGCAACAGTCCCGCAAGCATTGTCAGAAATCCGCGCCTGCTAGCGCAATGTTCGATCAAAGATGCGTGCCTCATTTCGTGGAGCGTCCCCATATAGAGGAATGTGCCTGCCGCCAGGGATAGAATGACGCCTTTGACAACTATCATCGCATGGCCGGTAAGGTACTGGTGCACATCCTCTCCCACGATAATGCCTAAAGGTGTGGAGAACGCAAAAAGACTAAATATCAAGAAAGTCTGCGGTCGTGTCAACGTGCTCCGCACCATCTTCAGTGCCCGGGCAAAGGCAGCCGACCCCTTGTGTGCCATTATTGCAACGAAGATCAGAAGCGCAGCTGTCGTCCCACTGATACCTAGGGCCGTGCCCAGGAAAAATGATGGAATGGCGATCATGACTGTCATGATGATCGGGATAACAGGAGATGAAATGGCCCGCGTGTGTCGTCCTGGGCTCCTGCCATAATACGGCTGGTTAGGTGTTCGAGTCCAAGCAAAAACAGCAAAGCCGTTATGGCAATGCCCGAGGCGAGAGGATAATCCACGTTCGGGAAAGCTTTATGGAGCAGCTGAAATGCTGATGGGAGCATAATGGTCAAAGAAAGCGCCAGAAAAACGCCGGCAGCAAATGCCTGGCCCAAGGACAAACCGCTAGCCTCCCGCGCCCTGTCGGGTCGGAACAGAGGAAGATAACCGCCTGCGAAAGCAATGAGAAATACAGAAACAAGTGAAATCCACTGAAAAGGCGTTAACATCTTTTGGCCTCCAGGTGTTTGATCTACGTGTCTCTTAATATGGGATTGCCTTGACATCTACAAGTTGCTGTTAGGCAGGGCGCGAAGAAGAAATTGACACAATGGTGCAATCGGAGGCAAACGTCTGTCGGCCACCAAGTCAGCCGCGCGATTAAGCGCCTGGCTGAAAACTGACAGCGGTTGGAAACGGATTATCCACGCCAATCTCAGGAGTTTAAATTGACGAGAGGAGGAGGTTATGAGAAAGATAGCAATCCTGGTCACGATCTTGGGTGCGGCTCTCTCACCTTGTGACGGTCTCTTCGCACGGGACCAGGACGCTCAAGTCAAAGCGCTCGTGGAACAGGGGGTGGCTATGGTTAAACAACAGGGAAAGGATGATACGCTTAGGGCCATTAATGATCTGAAGGGCCCATTTGTCAAAGGTGAACTCTATCTCTTTGCGAATTCATTGAACAATATCAGTTTGGCCGTGGGTTCTCCCTATAACAAACCTCTGATCGGTAAGGACGTGAGCAACCTGAAGATTGTCCTCAGAATGACTGAGATCGCGAAGGGGCAAGGGGCCGGCTGGCTTGAGTATTCATGGCCTAAACCGCGCGAGGACACCCCGACTCCCAAGAAATCCTACATTATGAGGGTTCCGGGGCAAGACTTCTATATTGGGTGCGGGTATTACCTGAAATAGGATTTAGTATCAACGTTAATTTTCGCTGGGCCACACCCAGAGACTTCGCGCTCATGCTCGCGGCCTGCCATTAACGGTAGGAGTCCCGTCATCCTGGCCTTGGTGTATGCGGCTTAAAATTCATGAGGCAAAGAATGACCCGCGGTCTCCAGGATCGCCAGGGGCGTGGATATTTAAGGTGCAGTGCCCCCCGTCCGGATCGGATAAACACGGCCGCTGTGACGTCTTCCTCGCCAGGGTCCAGGCTGTTTTTTTACGTGAGCTGGATCGTCCTGTACCGTCGACGCCGCACCATTCACCTAGACACCAGACAGACCAGTGAGTTTCACACATGAGGGAGGGAGGATCATAAGCCAAACCTTAATACCAGAGTCGACCCCGAACTGGGACCGACTCATTGTATTGTCCGGCATCGCTGGGGCAGTAGTGATCGCATGGGTCTACCTGGTCATCGAGGCCGTCGAGGTGCCTGCCATGAAGATGGTTGGGAACCATGTCGTGGCCATCACCCGGATGAAACCGTGGACGGCCGTCCACTTCTTGCTGATGTTCGTGATGTGGTCGGTGATGATGGTGGGCATGATGCTTCCGAGCGCCACGCCTGCGGTTCTGGGTTTTGCCGGCGTCAGTCGCAGGCGACAGGGGCAAGACCAAGCCTTCGCACCGGCTACCGCCTTTGCCTTGGGATACGTTACTGTCTGGACCGCCTTCAGCGTCATCGCCACCTTCCTGCAATGGAGGCTTCGTTCGGCCGCACTGCTGTCGCCAATGATGGTGAGCACCAGCCCCCTGCTCGGTGGCGTTCTTCTGGTGGCTGCCGGCGTCTACCAGTGGACGCCTACCCATAGGCATGCCCTCGAGCGCTTGCGATCGCCGCTCGACTCCATCGTGACGAGGTGGAGGGAAGGAACCGGTGGTGCATTCGTCATGGGACTGGAAAATGGGGCCAGCTGCGTCGCCTCGTGCTGGGTCGTGATGGGCCTGCTGTTCGTCGGCGGGGTGATGAACCTGTTGTGGGTGGCGGCGATTGCCATCTTTGTCCTGATTGAAAAGGCAGCACCGCACGGTGATCTGGTAGGGAGGATATGCGGTGTTGTCCTCCTGTTTAAAGGCGCGTTTGTGATCTTCCATTTTTTTTAGGAGGAAAAAGAAAGTCGCTGGTCGCCCTTGACAAGAATCCCTAGCCTAAGTGTGTGATTTTTATCATCACGGGGTGAAAAGGGAAGGATTCGATAGAGCAGAATTTCGTCGGTGCAGGATTTCGAGAAAGCAAAAAGGAGGCAGCATGAAATTCAAACGACATTTATGGAGTTATACGTCTATCGTTGTGCTGATAATCTTTTCCCAGTGCGGACCAACATACGCAATACAGGAGCCGCGCTACGAGGACCTCAAACAGCCGCCGGAACGGCTGCTTGAGACAGGCGAGACCGTTATTGGGCAGCCGATAAAATACCCAAGCGACGGGGTGCCCAAAATCACCGCATTGATCGTAACCGTAGCCCCCGGTGAACAAACGGTGGTTCATAAGCATCCTGTTCCCTTGTTCGGCTATGTGATCTCCGGTGAAATAGAGGTTGACTACGATGGCAAGGGAACAAAGCGATATGCCGCAGGCCATGCGTTCATGGAAGCAATAGACTGGTGGCACAAAGGTAGGAATGTCGGTGACGTGCCGGCACGGATTCTGATTGTCTACATGGGTAGCGAAAGACTGCCGAACGTCATTCGGAAATAACGTGATCTAAGGGAAAATCAACAAGGGGACGCTCCCATTTTTCGTTAATGATAGGAATCTTGTCCAGCAAGGCGCTGAAGGTACTGGCAACTTGCTAGTTATTTAAATCATGAGCGCATGAACGATATACCCAACATATGCCGTGACTAATAGCACTCCTATGCCTCGTCCCATCGTTTTACGCCTTGCAAACCACATGAAAAGGATAAGCAGAAGGGTTACGATGACATTTGCGATCACCGAAAAATTGAGCGCCAGGTCCAGTGGGACAGGTCGAATAATTGCCGTCACACCTAGGGTAAAGAATATGTTGAAAATGTTTGAACCCAGTACATTTCCCACGACCATATCGGTTTTCCTCTTCAGTGCCGCGACAATAGAGGTAATTAGCTCGGGAATCGAGGTGCCCGGCCCAACAATGAGTAAAGCGATTACCCGCTCCGGAAGACCGTAGCTTCTTGCAACACCCGTGGCACCATCCACAATAAAATCCCCCCCAAACACCAGTCCCAGGAGTCCCAGCACTACGTACCCGACAGCCTTTAGCGGTGAAAGCCCTTTCTGTTCATGCCTTTCTTTGATGTGCTCGACGTGGGTGACCCGCTTGTGGGTCGCTCCGGCCACGGCCTCCTGATAGGTATAATAGACGAAGATGCTGAAAAAGCCTAAGAATGTGATGCCATCGCTCGGCATCAGTTCATGGTAATTAATTTTATCGAAGTACAGTTCGTTGCCGGCTACGCCCACCATCACAGCGGCGATCAGACACATAGGGAAATCCTTGGAAGCGGAGTTCTCATTGATAGTCAACGGTCCGATTAGACAGACTATGCCGAAGATCACACAAATGTTGAACAGGTTGCTGCCCAGAATGTTGCCCAGCGCAATATCCGTGTTGCCGTGCATCGCCGACTGCATGTTGACCGTGAACTCCGGCATAGAAGTGCCGAATGCAACGACCGTGCTCCCGATCACTAGCGTCGGGATGTTGTAGCGCTGGGCGATGGCAACACCGCCGTCCACTAAAAGCTGGGCACCGTAAACAGCAAGCACGATCCCGATAACGAGGTTCAGTAGGTCCATGGACGAATAGTTCTATTTAGACTTGAGTGACGGAGATCGTCCTACCACGCACGACGCGGAAGGCTGCAAAACCATGAACTGAGCTCTGGAGAAGCTGATTCCCATCGCTATGACAATCGAGGCCACCCGGGAGTAAACACCACCTAATCTATAGCCTGAAGGTTGGCATAACACGGAGAAAAAGAGCTGACAACTAGTAAATTGACTATTTGTCAGCTCATGAAACAGACGGCGTAATAACGGAATGCGGTTTATGGATCGTCTGTTGGCCTTCGCGTGAGGCCAGACCTATTATGACGCGTGTTACGAGATTCAAGCAGAGGAGAGAAGGACTTCGATGTTTACGACCAAGACTAACGGGTCCGCGCCCCTCAGTCGTCAAGTGGGGGCATTGGGTATGTTATTTACTGCGGTATCCGGAATGGTCGGTTCAGGTTGGCTGTTTGCTTCCCTCTATGCCGCACAGATAGCCGGCCCTGCAGCGATCATCTCCTGGCTTATTGGCGGATTTGTGGCAATGACACTTGCCATGGTTTACTCGGAACTCGGGGGATGCTCCCTGTGGCTGGGGCCCTGGCCCGAATTCCTCACTTCTCGCACGGCTCGACCAACAGCTTTATGGCAGGATGGCTCTGCTGGATTGCATACGTCACGACGGCGCCGATTGAGGTGACCGCTGTGCTCGATTACGCGTCGAACTATGTGCCGTGGTTGACCATTAGTGAACACGGCGAGCGAGTCCTTTCGCTCCACGGGGTTTCTGTGGCCGCGGTGCTGATGCTGATCTTCACCGGGATCAATTTGCTGGGAGTGAAGTGGCTTGTCCAAACTAATACGACCATCACGTTCTGGAAGCTGCTTGTTCCGTTTGCTGCTCCGATTATTCTCCTTGTTGTCGGGTTCCGTTATGAAAACTTTTATCAAGTTGGTGGGTTTGCTCCTAACGGGGTTGCTGGAGTCTTCGGAGCTGTCTCCAGTGGCGGGGTGATGTTCTGCCTTTTCGGATTCAGGACGGCAATCGACATGGCGGGAGAGGCCAAGAATCCCCAGAGGACGGTGCCAATGGCAATGATAGGCGCGGTGACATTGAGCCTCATCCTGTATATTCTGCTTCAGATTGCGTTCATTGGGGTCATTCCACCGGATCACCTGAAACACGACTGGCACGAGATCTCGGAGCATGTTCCTGGTGGACCCTTCGCCGCGTTCGCCACGATTTTGGGTCTTCACTCGCTGGCATTGGCACTTTATTGCGATGCGATCATTTCACCTGCGGGTACCGGCCTGGCGTACACAGGAGCCACCGCGCGCATCAACTATGCCATGTCCAAGAACGGACAGGTGCCGCGGTCCTTCGAAAGACTCAACCGCTTCGGTGTTCCGGTGTGGAGCCTGGTTTTCAACTTCTTTGCGGGCATGATCGTTTTTCTCCCATTTTCGGGTTGGTCAGCGCTGGTCAGCTTCATAAGTTCAGCGGTGATACTTTCGCTCGCCTTCGGGCCTGTGACTCTGGTGGCGATGCGATATCAAGTACCGGACCTCATGAGACCGTTTCGCCTTCCTTTTGGTGTGGCCTTGTCCGCCGTCTCTTTCATCTTTGTGGGATTCATCATCTATTGGACCGGTTGGCAAACCAATTGGAAGGTGTTTCTCACGGTAATCGGGGGACTTCTTTTCTTCGCTGGGAATTGCATCTATCGAAAGATCGACACGAAGAGTCTTAGTCTCAGGGAGGCTTCCTGGTGGTGGCCTTACGTCATCGGAATGGCTCTGATTTCATATTTCGGGAATTACGGCGGAGGACTCGGTCTGTTAGCCCATGGAATCGATTTGATCGTTATAGCGTTCTTTTCTTTGGCTATTTTTGCCCTTGCAATCAACCTCCGCCTGCCATCTAACCAGGTGCGGCAACTCATCCAAGCCGAAGAGGAACATTTTATAGATGGGAATCGGGAACAGTCATAAAATTATAAAATTTATAGTTTATCGAGGTTGGGCCAAGCTAAAATTAGCATTGAATTTGGGCAACAGGCCGTCTAAGAAAGCACAGGAGCCATGCAACGCCCTTTTCTTTTAATTTTGCTGTTCACGGTCGGCCCGATGATCGTGAGTTGTGGTCAGGCTGGCAATTCAGACGAGCCCGCTCCCCTCGTGCTGGGGGCCATCTACAACCTTACGGGCACCCAGGCTGCCCTGGACATTCCTTCCGCATAGGGGGCCCGCCTGGCGGTGGAGGAGATCAACCGGGACGGGGGCTTACTGGGAAGGCCAGTGCAGTTGGTCTTAGCAGACGGCGAGAGCAGACCTGCAGTGGTCAAAAAGAAAACCGCTGCGTTGCTCAACAAGTTTCCCTTCACCTTCGCTCTGATGGGGCTTTCTGATACTGACATGGTACTGGCCGCAGCCCCCATCGCTGTTCGGAGCCACAGGCTTTTTCTCACCTCGGGCGCCACCTCCCCGCGCCTGCCCGCCCAGGTTCCAGAGTATCTCTTCCTGGCCTGCTTTGGAGACAACGTCCAAGCTGCTGCAGGGGCCGAGTGGGCTTACCAGGATCTGTCCGCGCGCACGGCTTCCATCCTTTTCAACTCCTCCAAGTCCTACACCCGGTTGCTGCATGGGTACTTTCAGACGCGCTTCCGGCAGCTGGGAGGGCAGGTTATTTCGGTCGAGAGCTACACGCTGGATGATATGAGCCAGCCGATCCACCGGCTTCGTAATGCCGACGTCATTTTTCTCTCCGCAGAAGTGCCTCAAGAGGCTCTAAGGGCAGTTCGCCTACTGCGCAAGGCAGGGTTCTCGGCTCCGATCCTGGGCGGTGACGGCTTCGATTCGGAGAATCTGTGGGAGAAGTACCCAGAGGTGAGTAATGTGTTCTTCACCACCCACGCCTACCTGGGCCCGGATAACCCCGATCCGCAGGTGGCAGCCTTCCGGAAAGCCTATGGCCAAGCCTATCCAGGAAGCAGGCCGGGCGCCTTTGCTGCGCTGGGCTACGATGCAGCCCGGCTAGTTATGGCAGCCCTTGCTCAGGCTGAAGGCCCCGATCCCGCAGGGGTGCGCAAGGCTCTGGCCAAAATCCGACGGTTTGAAGGTGTCACCGGGACCTTAAACTATCCGGCCGGCAGCCGAATTCCCTCGAAGTCGGTGACCATACTCCAGGTAGAACGGGGCCAACGCAAGCTGGTCCGACAGGTGTTGCCAGCCCGAGTGCCTCCTCCCTAGTTTCTCGGATCTCTGCCAGAAGATGCCCGACAGGGAAAGGCATCGAGTGTTTTGTTGAAGAGAATTCCAACTGAGTGAAAGGCACTCCCTCAACGCGAGGGGAGCGGCCCTGGACCAGCAAGGGCCTTGAATAGAGCCAGCACCTCAGGATCGCGGGGAATGGCTGCAATGGCCTGTTCCACCTCTTCTGCATTGAGAGGCGAGGCCTCCGTTCCCATCATCTTTTTGAAATACTTCATAAATTCCGGGTCCTGAAAGGTCTTGCGGAAAGCCTCTTTTAATATACTAACGCTTTCCTTGGGAGCCCCCGGCGCTAAAAAGAAGGGCCATCGCGGATACATGAGCGCGCGAAACATACTAAGCAGTTTGTGATCCATGTCGGTCTTGGCAAAGGAGTCCACCGTAGGAACATCCTTGAAGCGGGGGTGGAATCTCCCTTTAGGGACAGTGATGGTCACGTGCACGTTGATCATGCCTCTTTCAACCCACTCCGGGTTTCTCCTAAGTAGGGTTGTGGCGTTGTTCGTTCGGCCGTCAATCTCACCCCTGAGCACAGCGAGGTCCATCTCTCGCCCCGAATAGCCAGTGACGTATTTCTGGTTTTTCAAATCAAGAATATAGGCGATTATCCTGGCGCTGTAATAGATGGGATGACCCACCGTCTGCGCGCCCACCTTGACCACCGGAGCGGCGCGGAGTTTGTCCAGCGAATCTAGGCCCACCTCCTTTCTGGTGTAAAAGAGGTATGGAGTGCCGCTTTCCGTGGAGCCGAGATAATTGAGTTTGTTCAGATCGTAATTGACGCCTGGAAGTCCCAGGATGGGCCCGACCGCGAGCCCGCCTCCAATAGCTGCGAGGGTAGTGTCTTTACGCCGCGTATGGTAGACATAATTGGCAGCTTTCCTGCCACCCGCGCCCGGCATGTGTAGCACCACAATGCCAGGGTTTCCTGGAATATATTTCTTAAGAAAAGGGACGACGGTTCTGGCCTGCCTTTCTCCGGTCCCTCCCGGTGTCCCGCCTCGGACAATGGTGATGGTTTTACCTTCATAATAAGGGGCCGCCGATGATTCGTGAATGGTCAGGGCCAATAGAAAAAAGAGGGTCGCAACATAGGCTGCCACCGTTAGAATCATAGACGGAAAATGGGTTTTCATACGCCACCTCCTAAGGGAGTCAACAAAATCCCTTTTGCCTGCAGACTAAGCACGCCAATCAGCGGGATCGATCACTACTATATTTGACATCTAGGGTCAACCGGATTGCATATCTAGTGAATACCCCAACTCTGCGATAAAGGACTTTCTGCCCAGGATACAATTGAAGCGTCGTTGAACGAAACCGCTTCGCGGTGGGTGTGTCGTTTCGCGCTGTTCCACGGTCAGTCTTTTGGACTTGATAGACTCTGTC
>Ga0114947_10000273_pt1 | contig 16871 bp, 30 predicted proteins | sample CR02metaG_FD_99656 | JGI IMG/M metagenome (GOLD analysis project Ga0114947, IMG submission 99656) | Deep subsurface microbial communities from Mariana Trench to uncover new lineages of life (NeLLi) - CR02 metaG | ecosystem: Environmental > Aquatic > Marine > Ocean trench > Sediment ...
AAACGTCAAGGTACGCATAGCACCAAGACTCGTCAGACGATCCGGGGTGGTGGAGCCAAGCCGTGGCGCCAGAAAGGCACGGGCAGGGCGAGGGCCGGCTCCAACCGTTCTCCGCTCTGGCGCGGTGGTGCCGTGACATTCGGGCCACAACCACGTGACTACGCACCACAGATTCCGCGCAAGCTCAAGCGGCTCGCGATCAGTTCGGCACTGAATGCACGTGCGACAGACGGGGCCCTGATCGCGGTTGAATCGCTCACGATGGATGCGCCCCGTACCAAGACGATCGTTGATTTCGTCAAGGCGGTAGAGGCCGATGGAAATGTCATCATGCTTACAGATGGTCTCAAGCGCGACGTTTATCTTTCGGCCCGAAACGTACCGGGTGTCCTCGTTCGTCAGTGGGGAGAAGCCTCTGCCTACGACATCTTGTGGGCTGATCTCGTCGTCGTTGAGGAGACTGCTCTCTCGAACGGCGATTCCACTGCTGAGGAGCAGTCATGAGCCGGCTGCCGAGAGAAATACTGATCCGTCCCCTGATTACTGAGGAAACGTCCATCCTCCAGGCTGAGCAGAACAAGTACACATTCGCCGTCCACACGACCGCGACAAAGATCGATATCCGCACGGCAGTAGAGACAATGTTTGACGTCTCAGTGTCGAGCGTTCGCACTATGAACTGCATCGGCAAGGACCGCCGGGTAGGGCGTAACGTGGGACGCCGTCCGGACTGGAAGAAGGCGATCGTCAAACTCGCTGAGGGCGAGACGATCGACATGTTCAAGGGAGCCTGACCCCATGGCGCTCAAGAAATTTCGACCGGTTACGCCGTCGAATCGATTCCGATCCGTCTCCTCGTTCGATGAGATTACGCGATCAAAACCCGAGAAGTCGCTCACGGAGGGACTGAGTAAGAAAGCGGGTCGCAATCACCATGGCCGAATCACGATGCGGCGGCGTGGGGGTGGACATAAGCGGCGCTACCGCAAGATCGACTTTCGCCGCAATAAGACCGGCGTCCCGGGCACCGTGCGTGAGATCGAGTACGATCCGAATCGCTCTGCACGCATCGCCCTGATTTTCTATGCGGACGGTGAGAAACGTTACATCCTCCACGCGCGCGGTATGAATGTTGGTGATGTGATCGTATCGGGCTCGGGATCTGAGCCGAATCGGGGGAACAATCTCCCGCTCGCTGAGATTCCGTTGGGTACCACGGTTCATTGTGTCGAGCTCGTGCCTGGTAAGGGAGCGCAGATGGCTCGCTCCGCAGGTGCCGCCGTGCAAGTGATCGCGAAGGAAGGTGAATTCGTCACGTTGCGGCTTCCGAGCACGGAAGTGCGCATGGTCCGATCCGATTGTAGTGCGACGATCGGCCAGGTCGGCAACGTGGACCACGAGTTGATCCGTTCGGGCAAAGCGGGGCGCTCCCGCTGGCTGGGTAAACGACCGAAAGTACGTGGTGTGGCCATGAATCCGGTCGATCACCCGCTGGGTGGTGGTGAAGGTCGAACGTCTGGTGGCCGTCCTCCGGTGTCCCCGTGGGGACGTCCGGAAGGCAGAAAGACGCGCAGGAAGAAGAAGGCGAGCAACCGACTCATCGTGCGCGGCCGCCGTCGCGGCAAAGCCACGCAGTAGCGGAAACGGAGAACACGACGCATGGCGCGCAGCATCAAGAAGGGACCGTACATCGACGAGCGGCTTCTGGGCCGGATCGAGCGGATGAACAAGTCGGGCGACAAGCGGGTCCTGAAAACCTGGTCTCGTGCCTCGACGATCAGCCCCGAATTCGTAGGCCACACGGTGGCCGTTCATAACGGAAACAAGTTCATCCCCGTGTACATCACGGAGAACATGGTCGGACACAAGCTCGGAGAGTTCTCGCCTACGCGCATGTTCCGCGGTCACGGCGGGAAGCTGGCCGATAAGCGGGGCCGGCTCTAGGCCGTGGACGGTAACGAGGAGATCAGCGGTATGCACGGGCGAGCGATCGCGAGAAATATTCGAATGTCAGCCAGGAAGATGCGGCTGGTGATTGATGAGATCCGGAATCGGGACGTCAATGAGGCGTATTCGATCCTGCAATTCTCGAAGAAAGCCGCAGCGGAGCCAATTGATAAGGCGTTGCGCTCGGCTGTGGCCAACGCGGTCAACAAAGCTGACCTGAGCGGCGAGGCGCTGGACGTGGACTCATTGTTTGTCCGCGAGGCCTACGTGAACGAAGGAGCAACGCTCCACCGGTTCCGTGCTGCCGCGATGGGGCGGGCGGCACCGATCAAGAAGCGAACCAGTCACGTAACCGTCGTTGTGGACACAAAGGAGTAGTCGTGGGCCAAAAGACACATCCGTATGGCTTCCGCGTCGGGGTGGTCAAAGACTGGAAGTCTCGTTGGTACGCCAGGGGGAAGGACTTTCCGATCCTGCTGGCCGAAGACGAGAAGCTGCGGAAATATTTGAAGGCGCGGCTCGGTCATGCTGCACTTGCCGACATCGAAATCGAGAGAAAGCCGACCAAGATCGTCGTGACGATTCACACTGGCCGGCCCGGCGTGGTCATCGGTAAGCGTGGTGCAGAGGTGGACAAGTTGCGGGACGAGTTGAGTCTGCTCACGGATTCCGAAGTCTCCGTAAACATCGAGGAAATCAAGCGACCCGAAACGAATGCCCAGCTCGTGGGGGAAAGCATTGCCCACCAGCTTCAGCAACGGATTGGATTCCGGCGTGCTATGAAACGTGCGCTGCAGTCAGCGATCCGAGCGGGCGCTGAAGGAATCAAGATTCAGTGTGCTGGTCGGCTTGGCGGGGCAGAAATTGCTCGTACGGAGGGCTACCACGAAGGACGGGTTCCTTTGCATACGATCCGGGCGGACATCGACTATGCGTCCGTGAACGCAAAAACGACTTACGGAATGATCGGTGTGAAGGTCTGGATTTTCCGCGGCGAGGTAGTGGAAGAGCGGCGCGGTCAGACGTACACGGCCGGCGGGGGCGCGTAAGATACCATGCTTCAGCCCAAGCGAGTCAAGTACCGCAAGCAGCAAAAAGGACGTCTTCGTGGATACGCGCATCGTGGAAATACGATCGCTTTCGGTGACTATGGTCTGCAGACAATGGAAATTGGCTGGATCTCGAGTCGGCAGATCGAATCTGCTCGTGTGGCCATGACGCGTCACATCAAGCGTGGCGGAAAAGTCTGGATCCGAATTTTCCCGGATAAGCCGATTACATCGAAACCGGCCGAAACCAGGATGGGTAAAGGGAAGGGCAACCCGGAGAGTTGGGTCGCCCCCGTGAAGCCGGGTCGAGTGATGTTCGAGTTGGAAGGAGTACCGGAGTCCGTGGCGAAGCGAGCGATGGAGCTGGCGGCCGCGAAGCTCCCGGTGAAGACCAGGTTTCTGGTCCGGGAGGATAAGTGAACGCACAAGAAATTCGTGACTTGACGGACGACGAGATTGATGTGCAAATCGAGACGGCGCGCACGGAACTGTTCGATCTCAGGTTTCGGGCGAGCTTTGAGGAAACGGATACAGGCATGATCGGCAAGACCCGGCGCCTTGTGGCGCGGCTAATGACGATCCGTCATGAGCGGAAGCAGGTGGGAGATACCGATGGCTGAGCAGGCGAACGTGACCACGGGTAGTCGCAAGACGCGCAGAGGAACTGTGGTCAGTGATGCTATGGATAAGACCGTCGTGGTCGAGGTGGTACGTCGAGTTGCGCATCCCCTGTATGGGAAGCGTATCAACCGACAGAAGAAGTACCACGCACACGATGAGTCCAACGAATACCGGACCGGTGATATCGTGATTATCGAAGAAACGCGCCCGCTTTCGAAGACCAAGTGCTGGCGTGTGATCGAGCTGGTTGAACGCTCGGAGACGGGGGGCTGACCGATGATTCAGCAAGAGACAATAGTCCGCATCGCCGATAATTCGGGTGCCCGTCGGGCCCTTTGCATTCGCGTGCTGGGTGGATCGGGGCGACGGTATGCCGGGCTCGGTGACATCATCGTCGTTACGATCAAGGACGCGATTCCGGGAGGCACCGTAAAAAAGGGTGAGGTTGCCAAGGCCGTAGTCGTGCGTACGGCAAAGGAAAAACGTCGCCGGGACGGGACCTACATTCGGTTCGACGAAAACGCTGCGGTCATCATCAATGACGCAGGCGAGCCGGTAGCAACACGAATCTTCGGCCCCGTAGCCCGGGAGCTTCGCGAGAAGCGATTCATGAAGATCGTTTCGCTCGCGCCGGAAGTCATCTGAGGGAGTCGGAGTCATGACACGCAACAAGCTGCATGTGAGGAGCGGTGACCAGGTGCAAATCCTCACTGGAAACTACAAAGGTGCTCGAGGTCAGGTGCTTCGGACCATTCCTGCCAAGAATCAAGTAGTCGTCGATGGGGTCAACCTCCGGAAGCGCCACCAGGCGCCTTCACAGGAAAACCCTGAAGGCGGAATCATCACGTTTGAGGCTCCGATACATGTTTCCAACGTCATGCTGGTTGATCCGTCAGCGGATGAACCGTCACGATTCCGGACTCGTATCGACGACGATGGTACGAAGGAACGAATCGCCGTGCGGAGCGGCAATCCGATCCCTAGAGCGTAACGAAATATGAAGACCAGACTTAGAGATCACTACGACTCGCATGTCTTAGCAAAGCTGACTGAAGAATTCGGCTACTCCAACCGGATGGAAGTCCCGTATCTGGAGAAGATCGTACTAAACGTTGGTCTCGGTAGCGGGAAGGACGACCCGAAGCTGCTGGATTCGGTGGTCGAGGAGTTGACTAGAATCTCTGGCCAACGACCGATTATCACCAAGGCACGGAAGTCAATTTCGAACTTCGGCCTTCGGGACGGTATGCCGATCGGTGTCAAGGTGACGCTGCGTGGTGCACGGATGTACCAGTTCATGGATCGTTACATCAGCACGGCGATTCCACGCGTTCGCGATTTTCGAGGCCTGAACAGTCGGGCCTTCGACGGACGGGGCAATTTTACGGTCGGTGTGCGGGAGCAGATGATTTTCCCGGAGATCGATTATGACAAGATCGTCAGGGTGCACGGAATGGACATCACCTTCGTGACCTCGACGGATAAAGATGACGAGGCGCTCGTGCTCCTTCGGGAGATGGGCATGCCGTTCCGCGATGAACCGACGGTTGTGGTCTGAGCGACTGCTCCGACGACGGCTGACTCAGGAGAGGTAGATGGCAAGGAAAGCACTTGTAGAGAAGGCGAAAAGAAAGCCGAAGTACAGCTCTCGCATCATTCGTCGTTGCCAGCGCTGCGGTCGGCCTCGTGCGTACATGAGGAAATTCGGCTTGTGCCGGATCTGTTTCCGGGAAATGGCCCTGCGGGGAGAGATTCCGGGTGTCCGAAAGGCGAGTTGGTAATCAAATGACCATGAATGATCCTATCGCCGACATGTTGACTCGGATTCGCAATGCGGGTCACGCCGGGCACCGGCGCGTCGACATGCCGGTCTCGAAACTGAAAATCGAAATCGGGCGCATCCTTACCGAGAACCACTTCATTCACGGCTACAAGGTTCTCGACGACGGTCGCCATGGCATCCTGAGAGTGTACCTGAAGTACACCGAAGACGAGCGCCCTGTGATCCGGTCGCTGAAGCGGGAATCCCGGCCAGGTCTTCGGCGGTATGTAGCTGCCGGAGAGATACCGAAAGTAAGGTCGGGAATGGGCATCGCGATCCTGTCCACGTCTCGTGGTGTGATGACGGACCGAGAAGCCCGTGCTGGCCGGATCGGTGGCGAAGTCCTGGCGACGATTTATTAGGATACATGGGAAGCTAGAGGAAGAGAAGAAATGTCGAGAGTCGGCAGACAACCAATCCCGATTCCGGACGGCGTGACAGTTACGCTCGAAGGCTCGCAGGTCACGGTCAAGGGTCCGAAAGGCGAGCTGTCCGGATCGTTTAATGCGGAGCTTGGAATCGCATCCGAGGACGGTATGATTCTGGTCACGCGTCCCACGGATCAGCCGCGGCATCGTTCATTGCATGGGCTTACGCGCTCGCTGATCGCAAACATGATTCTGGGTGTTTCCAACGGATTTGAGCGGACTCTCGAGATTCATGGGATCGGATATCGTGTGTTGCAGAAGGGCCGCGATATAGAGCTGAACGTCGGATACAGCAACTCGGTTGCCTTCGCGGCACCCGAGGGGGTCGAGCTTGTCGTTGAGTCGCCGACCGTGTTGCACGTTCGGGGCACGGACAAGCAGCAGGTGGGTGAGACGGCAGCACGTATCCGTAAGGTCCGGAAGCCCGAGCCGTATAAGGGCAAGGGGATCCGCTACCGCGGCGAGCACGTCCGGCGTAAGGCCGGAAAGGCCGCGGCGGCGAGCGCCTGAGCAACGGAGATCAAGAGATGGCGAACAGCAGTTCGGGGGCGCGACGCACCCAGAGAGCTAAAAGGCACAGGCGAGTACGTAAGAAGGTCCGAGGCACTGCCGATCGACCTCGTCTTGTGGTGTTTCGCAGCTTGAAGAATATGGAAGGCCAGCTCGTCAATGACGATCTCGGCGTGACGCTGTTGGGTGTTTCAACACTGTTGCCGATTTCGGCGGAATCCGAGGAAGGGATGTCCACCAAAGTCTCGGCTAGTTATTCGGCAGGAAAACACCTGGCGGAGAAGGCTCGCGAGAGTGGCATAGAGAGCATCGTGTTTGACCGCGGCGGCTATCAATATCACGGACGGGTCAAGGCGTTTGCAGACGGTGCACGCGCCGGTGGACTCGACTTTTGACGTACGAGAGCATCTAGAATGGCCAAGAGACAAAACCGCAGGCGTGACCGCGATACTGACAACATTCGTGAGAACGTGATTCACATCAATCGCGTCTCCAAAGTTGTTAAAGGCGGTCGACGATTCTCATTCACGGCACTTGTTGCTGTGGGTGATGGCAACGGCAAGGTTGGTACGGCCCTCGGTAAGGCAAATGAAGTAGCCGAGGCGATCCGCAAGGGTGTCGAGAAGGCCCGGGCAAGCATGGTCGAGGTGCCGATCGTGAACGGTACGATTCCGCACGGGCTCGTGGGCCGGAGTGGTGCCGCACGCGTGATGCTGAAACCCGCCGGTCCAGGTACCGGAGTGATTGCCGGAGGACCTGTCCGTGCCGTGCTTGAATGTGCTGGCGTCCAGAATATCCTGACGAAGAGTCTCGGGTCCAACAATCCGATGAACGTGGTCGCCGCTACGATGAACGGTCTTCAAACGCTGGTTACTCCTGAACAGGCAGCCCAGGAACGTGGGATCGACCTTGAAGAACTCCGGGAGGCGATGCGTGGCTAAGTCACTACGGATCAAGCAGGTTCGCAGCGGTTGTAATTCGATGCGCAAACAGAAGGACACACTGCGAGCTCTCGGTCTCCGCCATCATCAGGCAGAAGTAGTCAAGGTTGACAACCCGATGATCCGGGGGATGATTCGCGTCGTCGCCCATCTAGTCGTGGTCGAGGAGGTAGACTGAGTATGGCCAAACAGCGTCTTGGACTGGACAATCTGAGCCCGGCTTTCGGAGCGCACCGGCCGCGTAAACGCATTGGTCGTGGTCATGGATCCGGGTCGGGTAAGACCTCCGGCAGGGGTCATGGCGGGCAGAAATCGCGGACGGGTGTTTCGATTCCGGCCTGGTTTGAGGGCGGACAGATGCCCCTGTATCGGCGTGTGCCCAAACGGGGCTTCAAATCATTGAACCCGAAACGCTATCAGGTGGTCAATCTGTCAGCACTCGCTGAGCTGCCCGAGTCTGCCATTGGGCCGGATGAACTGGCAGACCACGGGCTTATCGGGTCTGTCAAGAAGCGCGTCAAGATCCTCGGCGACGGAAAGCCGGGCCGGGCGATTACGGTTCGGGCGCATGCGTTCAGCGCCTCGGCCCGCGAGCGCATCGCCGCGGATGGCGGCACGGCAGAACTGATCGGCTGACATGGCGAAAGAACGCTCTAAAGCCGCGTTCGCGGCTGCCAACCTGTTTAAGATTCCGGAACTCAAAGAGAAGATTCTCTTTACGCTCCTGTGTCTGGCGATCTACCGACTCGGTGCGCACATCCCCACGGCCATGGTGGACGTGATTGCGTTACGAGGCCTGGCAGGCCAATTCGACGGGACACTGTTCGGCATCTACGATCTGTTTACGGGTGGTGCTCTCCAGCGAGCCACGGTATTTGCGCTCGGGATCATGCCGTACATTTCTGCGAGCATCATCTTTCAGGTGCTGAGTGCCACTTTCCCCACGATCAAGAAGCTCCAGCAGGAGGGCGAGGACGGCCAGCGCAAGCTGACGCAGTGGACCCGCTATGTGACCGTGTTCCTGAGCATGTCGCAGGCGTACGGCTACTCGTTGTTTCTGGAGTCACAGGTCGGCGTCGTGACTCAGCCAGGGATGGGCTTCCGCCTCTTGACGGTCCTGTTGCTGACAGCTGGAGCAATCTACGTGATGTGGTTGGGCGAGCAGATCACTGAGCGAGGCATCGGAAATGGTATGTCTCTGCTGATCTTCTTCTCCATTATCCAGGGCTTTCCCGGTGCCATAATCAGCACCTTCGAGCTATGGCGGGCAGGCGGAATTAACCTGTTCATGCTCATTTCGCTCGGTCTCGTGCTGACGTTGGTGACCGCCGCAGTTGTGGCGCTCACTATGGCGGCCAGGCGGATTCCCATTCAGATACCGCGAAAAGTTGTGGGACGGGGCCGTGTCCGAGAAGGTCAGAAATCCTTCATCCCGATTCGGATCAACTCCGCTGGCGTGATGCCGATCATCTTTGCACAGGCGATCATCATCATCCCGGGTACTCTGTATACATTTACGGGCGGGCAGGGAGCAGCGGGCGGTGGGATGAGTGGATTTCTGTACGACCTGAGCCAGGTTTTTGCGATTGGCTCACCTTGGTATTTCACAACTTATGCGCTGCTGATCATTGTCTTCACATATGTCTATACGGCGATCATTTTCGACCCGATCGAACTGGCAGAGAACCTCAGAAAGCAGGGCGGCTTCATTCCTGGGGTCAAGCCCGGTGCATCGACTGCTGGATACATCGACAGGGTGCTGACGTGCGTTACGCTGCCCGGCTCCGTCTACCTAGCGGTCATCGCGCTTCTCCCGTTCTTCATCTTCGATGCCTTCAACATCCAGACGTTTTTCTTCGGCGGTACGTCTCTGCTGATCGTCGTGGGTGTGGCGCTTGATACCGTACAGCAAATGCAACAGCATCTGCTGCTGCGGCAGTACGAAGGATTCATGAAGAAGGGTCGCGTGAAGTATCGGGGCCGTCAGCGGTATATGTGACCTGGTCTTGCGGCTTGTCCTGATGGGCCCGCCTGGGGCGGGGAAGGGAACGCAGGGAGCGCTGCTGGCAAGCAGGTTTGGCGTCCCTCGGTACTCGACGGGGGACATCCTGCGTGCGTCGCGACGCGACGGGTCCGAGCTTGGTCGGGAGGCCCAGCGATACATGGATGCGGGCGAACTTGTGCCCGACGACGTGATCCTCGGCCTTATCAGGAAGGTATTGTCGTCGACTGAGGCAGCCGGCGGGTACTTGCTCGACGGATTTCCGCGCACCGTCGCGCAGGCCCGAGGCCTGAAAGACATACTCGACGAAGCGGATCAGCAGCTGGATGCTGTGGTCAACCTCTCAGTCGACGACGGGGAGATTCTGAGACGCCTGTCGAGTCGCAGGGTGTGTGAGGATTGCGGGGCGATCGTGCGACCGGAGACAGACAAGGATTTGTGTGCAAAGTGTGGCGGCCGGCTTCTGACGCGGCCTGATGACAGGCTGGATACAGTTCGACGCAGGCTCGAGGTCTATCGGGAAGAGACGGAGCCGGTGCTCGACTGGTACCGTGAGTCGAACACCGGCGTGCTCGACATTCCTGGATTGGGTTCCGTTGAGCAGGTGCAGGAGCGAATCTTGACCGGTCTGGCTTCATGATCCGGCTGAAGACAGAGGCCGAGATCGAGACGATTGCCAGGGCTGGCAGTATCGTGTCTGATACACTGGCTCATGTGGCTGAGCTGGCACGGCCCGGGATCAGTACGGGAGAATTGGATCGAAGGGCAGAGGCATTCATTCGGTCGCACCAGGGTGCTACGCCTGCGTTCAAAGGTCTGTACGATTTTCCCGGAACGTTGTGTACGAGCGTGAATAACGAAGTCGTCCACGGGATTCCTTCGGATCGACGGGAGATGGCTCCGGGCGACCTGCTCAGCGTCGACGTCGGCGTTCGGCTCGACGGGTTGTACGCAGACGCCGCGTTGACGGTGTCGATCGGCGAACCGGTGCCGGCGACCGCGAAGCTGCTTGAGACGACAAGACGAGCGTTGAACGCGGGGATTGATGCTGCTCTCGTCGGTGCCACGATAGGTGATGTAGGCGCGGCGATTCAGGAAGTCATAGATCGTGAGGGATTTGGCATCGTTCGCGAACTGGTGGGGCACGGAGTCGGCCACGCGCCGCACGAGGACCCCCAGGTACCGAATTACGGCCGAGCGGGGACTGGACTGACTCTCGAGGCCGGGCTGGTAATCGCGATCGAGCCGATGGTGAATCTCGGAGTGCGGGAGATTCGAACGATGGATGATGGTTGGACAATTGTTACCGCCGACGGAAGTTTGTCCGCGCACTTTGAACATACTGTAGCTGTGACTACGGAGGGTCCCCGGATTCTCACCGTGTCCCGGTCGCGGGTTGCCGCATGAGACGGACCAGGCGGTCCTCGTGAACGGGCCTGAATGCAAGGAGAATTGACTTGGCGAAGGAAGAACCGATCCAGATGGCAGGCGAGGTCATCGAGGCTCTGCCCAACGCAATGTTTCGGGTAAAATTGGAGAATGGTCACGAGATCATCTGTCACGTGTCAGGCAAGATCCGAATGCACTATATCAGGATCCTTCCCGGTGACCAGGTGACCGTGGAGATGTCGCCGTACGACCTCACGAAGGGTCGAATTACATATCGGTTCAAGTAATTATATATCGGTTCAAGCAGTGGAATTGAATTCACCCGTTTGATGGGCTATGTTAGACAGCTCTTTGATGAACGGAAAATGGTGACGAGGACAGCATGAAGGTGCGTTCCAGCGTGAAGCGGATGTGTGAGCACTGTAAGATTATTCGGCGCCGTGGAGTGGTGCGGGTAATCTGCAGTCGCAATCCGAAGCATAAGCAGAGGCAGGGCTAGAGCATGGCCAGAATCGCAGGGGTCGATCTTCCACGGGCGAAGCGCGTGGAGATCGCACTGACATACATTTTCGGAATCGGCCGCTCATCGGCCCGGGCGATCCTTGCCGACACGGCCGTTGATCCGGACATCCGTGTACAGGATCTGACGGACGAAGAGGTCAATAAGCTCCGTCGAGTTATCGAAAATCGATACCAGGTCGAGGGTACCCTTCGTACCGAGATATCGATGAACATCAAACGCCTGATGGACATAGGCTGCTATCGCGGTCTGAGACACCGTCGGGGTCTGCCCGTACGCGGGCAACGAACACATACGAACGCGCGAACTCGCAAAGGTCCGAGGCGCGCCGTCGCGGGTAAGAAGAGGGCACCGAGGAAGTAGAGAAGCGAAACCAGGATGGCGAAGCCGAGAAGCGGACGTCGCAAGAAAGTCGTCGACTCCGAGGGCATGGCCCACATCAAGGCCACGTTCAACAATACGATCATTACGATGACCGACATGGCCGGTGGTACCGTCGCGTGGGCGAGTGCCGGTACTGCTGGGTTCAAAGGATCAAAAAAATCGACTCCGTTCGCGGCCACGATCGCCGCGGAAAGTGCTGGCCGGGAGGCATTTTCGGCCGGTATGCGCCGTGTGCACGTTCGGGTACAGGGGCCGGGTTCGGGGCGGGAATCGGCAATCCAGGCGCTCCAGAGTGCCGGTTTGACGATCCGATCCATTCGCGATGTAACCCCAATCCCGCATAACGGGTGTCGACCACCGAAAAAGCGCCGCGTTTAGGCGGCCAAGGTGTACGCACAGGAGATTTGAGACTAAATGGCACGTTATACGGGACCCGTCTGCAGGCTGTGTCGACGGGAAGGCGAGAAGCTGTTTCTGAAGGGAAAGCGCTGCTTTACGGAAAAATGCGCGATCGAACGCAAGGCCTATCCACCAGGGATGCATGGAAACAGCCGGCGCAGGCGTCGATCCTCCGAGTACGCTCTGCAGCTTCGAGAGAAACAGAAGGTCAAGCGCATTTATGGGGTCGGCGAGAAACAGTTCAGGTCGCTGTTTCGGAAGGCGGTTCGCGTGAAGGGAATCACGGGCGATAACCTGTTGATTTCGCTCGAATCGCGCTTGGACAATTTAGTCTACCGGATGGGCTTTACCGCATCTCGGAAGTCTGCCCGCCAGCTTGTCAGGCATCGCCACGTCCGGGTCAACGGCGCCACGGTCGATATACCCAGCTACATGGTGGATGCCGGCCAGGAGATTTCCGTCTCGCCCAAAGCGCAGGGAATGCCGTTGGTGCGGGAAGCCGTCGAGTACCGTAAGGGCAAGGACACCCTTTCGTGGCTGGGTGTCGACTATGAGAACATGACGGGCCGGGTTCTGGAGCGTCCGACCCGGGCTGATATCCCGCTCGCCGTTCAGGAGCAGTTGATCGTCGAGCTTTACAGCAAGTAAGCGAGCCAAGCGAAAAAAGATGCTAGATTTGACGGGATTGGTGCTTCCGAGCACCGTTGAAGAATCGGACCGTTCCGCTGATGGGCGGCGGGCCGAATATGTACTCCAGCCCCTGGAGCGTGGGTTCGGTCACACCGTGGGCAACTCCATGCGCCGACTGCTGCTGTCGTCGCTGCCGGGGTCCGCGATCTGGGCGTTTCGGGCAGACGGCGTGCAGCATGAGCACCAGACGATTCATGGCGTCGTCGAGGACGTGCACCGAATCATTCAGAATTTGAAGAGCCTCGTCATCGTGATGGATCCAGGTGTGGATGAAGCGCAGTTGCAGCTCTCGGTGACTGAAGCCGGCACCATCCGGGCGTCGTCGATCGGATCCGTATCCGGCGTGACGATTGTCAATCCGGAGCAGATTCTGTTCACGTTGCAGGAAAATCTGCCGGATAACCGTCCGCTTCATGTAGATTTCTGGGTAAACCGTGGTCGCGGGTTCGTCGTTGCAGAAATGCACGAGAAGCCGGAGGATCTTCCGGTAGATCTCATCCGGATCGATTCCATCTACAATCCAGTGCTGCGGGCGAATTTCGTGGTTCAGGAGACGAGGGTCGGTCAACGGACAGATTTCGATCAACTGACGATTCAGGTTGAGACTGACGGTTCGATTGAACCGGGAGACGCACTCGCATACGCTGCTGAACTCGGCCAGACACATCTCAGCTATCTGTTGAGCTTCGGTTCCGGCGGTAACGACGGTGAGCCCATGACCCAGGCTGTCCTGATTGGTGGTAGGCGTCCTGTGTCTGCCGAGCTGTGCGAGTTGCTCGACACCGAGTTGTCAGAGTTCGATGGCATTTCGATTCGCTCGCGGAATAATCTTGACAAAGCCGACGTTCGCACTCTGTTTGATGTCGTGACCATGACTCGCGACGAGGTGCTGAACGTTCCGAGCTTCGGCGAGAAATCGCTGGAGGAAGTTGCGGAAGTCGTTGCCCTCAACGGACTGCGATTTGCCATGCGCCTCGAGCGGGATGAGGACGGTAAGCTGTGGGTGCTGGACGACGATGAAGGCGCTTCAGAGGGGTCTGATGAGGCATAGGAAGAAGGGGCGGGCGCTAAGTCGAACGTCCAGCCATCGAAAGGCCATGCTGCGGAATATGGCCACGAGCCTGATCGTCCACGAGCGAATTCGCACCACTGAGGCGAAAGCCAAGGAATTGCGTCCGGTGGTGGAAAAGCTCATCACTCTTGGGCGCACGGACGATGTACACAGTCGCCGTCAGGCTCGCAGAATGATTGAAGATCGGGCTGCGCTTCAAAAACTGTTTGATGAGATCGGTCCACGATTCAGGGAGCGGCCGGGGGGATATACACGTATTCTGAAGCTGGGGACCCGTAAGGGCGATGGCGCCGAAGTGGCCATCATCGAACTGACGGATCGAGCACACGGATAATCCTGCGGCCGCCGGCCGGGAAAGGCAGACACCGATGTCCGGTTCCAGGGGAGCATCGCCGTGGCTCATGGTCGTGGCGGCACTTGCGATCGTTGGGTTTTTTTACTGGTTGAATGTGCAGTCCGTGAATTACAAGCGAGAGATTCAGGCGGTTACGGAGGATGAAGCGACGGGCGAGTTGGTAGAGTTCATTCCCGCTCAACTTGCAGCCGAGCCCGGTAGCATTGTGGGGCAGACCGGCGTACTCCGTGACCTGGGAGTAGTGGTGAGACTCGGACGCGGTGCAGTTGCAGTCGATCTGGACGGCACGAACAGCTATCCCATTCTGCTTGGCCCGGACCTCATCCAGCGCGGCACGATGGTGATTCCGGGGGACCGGGTAACGGCGTATGGCCGGGCGTATACGCTCAACGACTCCATCAGGGCGGAGTGGGTCAATCAGTCGGCCGTGGATGCGGAAAATTCGGCTTTGATCCCACAGACAATGAGTTTTGTGCTTGCCGATTCACTCACGTTTAACTGATCACACGGCAAAATGGCGAATTTCTGCTACATATGTAATAAAGGACCCACTACGGGGAATCGCGTCAGTAACGCGAACAACCGAGTGAAACGGCGTTTCATGCCCAACCTCCAGTCGGTTCGAATTCTGGAAGATGGGCAACGTGTGAAAGTTCGCGTATGCACGCGTTGCATCAAAGCGGGCAAAGTAACCAAGGCACCCTGACATCAAGCAAGCAAGTTCGGGATAACTCCCGGGCTGATCGGTGTCCCGGACGGCTCTGCCATGCGGCGGAGCTTTTGTCGTACTGGTCACGTCTACACCTGCGGAGGGGTCGAGCATGAAAGTCCTCGTAACCGGCGCCGACGGGTTCGTAGGGGAGCACCTTGTCGAGGAACTCCTGGCTACTGGCCACGAGGTCGCTGCCTCCACGCTGACGTTACCGCCAACGCGAGATACGCTGAGCCTGGATCAGTTGGCTGCCGCCGACTGGAAAGCGGCAGACGTGCGCGATCACGACGCACTATACCGACTCATCTCAGCTGTGCGTCCTGACCAGATCTATCACCTCGCTGGTTTTGCCTCTGGAGCCCTTGCCCGTGCCCAGGCCGCCCAGGCGGTGGATGTAAACGTCGGCGGCACAGTAAACCTTTGCGAAGCCGTGGTAGCGGTCCGAGACGAATTTCCCGAGTTCGATCCACGAATTTTCGTCATGGGCTCCGGAGACTCCTATGGCGACGCAGCCCGGGAGGACGTTCCGGTTACTGAGGAAACGGGATTACGGCCGGTATCCGCCTATGGTCTGTCCAAGGCTGCGCAGGAATTGGCTGCCCACACATACCGGCGGGCCCGGGATCTGCGAGTGCTCGTCGTCAGGAGCTTCAATCTGGTAGGACCCGGGCAGGCTTCCCATTTCGTGGTACCGGATTTTTGCACGCAGGTTGCCAAAATCGTGTGTGGCCGGACCCGAGAGCAGGTCCTGCATGTCGGGAATCTCGATGTGGAGCGCGACTTCACAGATGTCCGTGACGGAGTCCAGGCGTTCCGAATGGTCATGGAACTGGAGCAGCCTGCCGCCGCATACAACGTGGCGACCGGTCGGTCCATAGCGATTCGGCAGATTCTTGACTGGATTCTCGACGAGGCAGGTGTGAAAGCCGAGATCATCTCCGATCCGTCTCGATGTCGACCCGGAGAGATCGCCAGGATTCGTGGTGATGCCGGGCGTCTTCGCGATGAAACGGGCTGGGTTCCGAAGAGAGATATTGAGGCCTCGGTTCGCGAAGTATACAGGTGGGTTGCCAGGCGATACGAGTGCCGGCAGAGCGCCGCGGAAACTGTCGGCGAAAGTGTCCGCCAATGAATGTGACGGTCATCGGAAGCGGTTATGTAGGGTTGGTCGTGGGCGCCTGCCTGTCAGAGACCGGTAATCGAGTCATATGCGCCGATATCGATGCTCAAAAAATATCGCGATTGAACGCGGGTGAAGTGCCGATCTACGAGCCGGGCCTGGATCGATTGATATCACGCAACCTCTCCGAGGGACGTTTGCAATTCACCACCGATGTGGGAGCGGCGATCGAGTCGGCTCGAGTGGTGTTCATTGCCGTCGGTACGCCTCCCGACGAGGACGGCGCGGCTGATCTGCAGCACGTGCTTGGAGTGGCCGAAGTCATCGGCAAGCACATGCAGGACGAACTGGTTGTCATCACGAAGAGCACGGTTCCGGTAGGTACGGCGGCCAAGGTTCGATCGGTCATAGAGCAGCAATCCGACGGCATTTTTCATGTGTGCTCGAACCCGGAATTCCTCAAGGAAGGCGCCGCCGTCGATGATTTCATGCGTCCTGATCGAGTAGTCTGTGGAATCGAATCAGATGCTGCGCGGCCCGTCCTCGAGGAGTTGTACGAGCCATTCGTCCGAAATGGCAAGCCACTTATCTTCATGGATATCGCTTCAGCAGAGCTGACGAAGTACGCTGCAAATGCGATGCTTGCCATGCGAATCAGTTTCATGAATCAGATCGCTCTGTTATGCGAAGTGGCTGGAGCAGACGTGAATCAGATTCGGAAGGGAATCGGATCCGACGGACGCATCGGTCCGGCATTCCTTTATGCCGGGGCCGGATATGGCGGATCATGCTTTCCCAAGGACGTGCGCGCTCTCATCCGAACTGGAGAAGAGCTCGGCATAGATCTCTCGATCCTGCGGCAGGTGCACGAGTCAAACGAGCGCCAGAAGAAACTGATGGGTGAGAAGGT
>Ga0114947_10000276_pt1 | contig 16837 bp, 13 predicted proteins | sample CR02metaG_FD_99656 | JGI IMG/M metagenome (GOLD analysis project Ga0114947, IMG submission 99656) | Deep subsurface microbial communities from Mariana Trench to uncover new lineages of life (NeLLi) - CR02 metaG | ecosystem: Environmental > Aquatic > Marine > Ocean trench > Sediment ...
ACTAGCAGCGTGTTTTTCAACACGTTGCTATGCACCACTAATCTGTCGGCATTGTGGTGGATTACCAGTGGCCGATGCATAGGCTTCGACTTCGGCCCACACCCGCATGATGTTACCGCCCAGAATCTTTTCGATATCTTCATCGCGATAGCCGCGCTGCAGCAGCCCGGCTACCAGGTTCGGATATTCGCTCACGTCTTTCAGACCGGCGGGCAAGCTGTCACCGACACCGTCGTAGTCAGAACCGAGCCCAACGTGGTTGATGCCTGTCAGTTCCACCACGCGATCGATGTGATCGAGAACGTTCGTCACCGCAGCAAACGGATATGGATTCTCAACGCGATAGTTTTCGATGAATTCCAGCAGGCGCGGATCATCATCGGCGAGGTGTTGCGCATCTTTGAAAGTCGCGACAGCCTGTTGTGCCGCTGTTGCGTAAGCGCGCGTTGTTGCGGAGAGAAAACTGGAGCCGAAGTTGATCTGGATCACGCCGCCGTTCTTACCGAGTGCGGTCACCATCTCATCGGTCATGTTGCGTTGGAAGCCGGGCGTGAAATGACGCAACGATGAATGACTGGCGATTATCGGCGCTTGCGTCAGTTCCACCACCTGCCAGAAAGCGCGGTCTGAGACGTGCGAAATGTCGATCATCACACCCCGCAGATTCATCTGCGGTATGAGCGTTTTGCCGAACTCGGACAAGCCTTGCCAGTGCTCGTTGTCATCATAGGAGGAGTCTGAGATGTGATTGGATTTCGAATGGGTAAGCGTGATGTAGCGTATGCCGCGGTCGGCGAAATATTCGAGGTTGTCGAAACTGCCGCCGATCGGCCCGCCGTTTTCCATGCCCATCGGCAGCGCGATTCTGCCGGATGATTTGATGGCGTGAACATCGGCGCTGCAGGTGGCGATCGCAAACTTTTCAGGCGCGTGGGCCGCAAGGTCTTCCACCGAGTCGATCAAACCATCGGCGAACGCTTTTGCATTGCCAGCTTCGTCGACATCCGCTGGCACGTAGATCGACATGAACAGGGCATCCAGGCCGCCGGCTTTAGCGCGGGGAAAATCGAAATCTCCATCGGCCGTGGTCTGGCTGACATCTACATAGGCCTTGTACACACGGTAGGGAACATCGATATGGGTGTCCACGATGAGGTAGCGTTGCGCGAGCTGTGCAGCCCGGACGCTGTTTGTGGGCAATTCGCCGCTCTGCGCCACTTCGGTGGAGGCCTCCTCGGGTGAGCAGCCGCCGAGAACTGAACCGGTCAACACCGCGGCTGCAACGAAGCGCAAGCGTGAAACCCACGACCTGTGCGGCTGGCGGAAATAATGGAGAGTGTGCTGCATGCTTGACGTCTCGTGAATTCTGCTTGAACCGCTAATGTTCACATGTCCGCCCGCGGACTGACAAGCTGCGTTAGAATCGACCCCGTCATATGAGCTTTGGTGGGAAGACAATGGCGACAATCAAAACGGAAGATGTGATTCAGAGTGTGGCGGACGCGCTGCAGTTCATTTCCTACTATCACCCGGTCGACTTTATTCGTGCGATGCGCGAAGCCTATGAAAAAGAGGAGTCACCGGCGGCAAAGGCTGCCTTGACTCAGGTGCTCGTCAATTCGCGGATGTGTGCACTCGGCAAACGGCCGATCTGCCAGGACACCGGGATTGTCATCGTGTTTGTCGAGGTCGGAATGAAGGTCCAGTGGGAGAGCGACACCAGCATAGACGACATGATCAATGAAGGGGTCCGCCGGGCTTATGCGTTCGCAGACAACGTGTTGCGTGCTTCTGTGATGGCGGATCCAGATGGTGCACGCAGCAACACCAAAGACAACACACCCGCGGTCATACATTACCGGGTCGTGCCGGGTGACAAGCTGAGCATGGAAGTCGCTGCCAAAGGTGGCGGCAGCGAAGCAAAGGCCAAATTTACGATGCTCAATCCTTCGGATTCGGTTATCGACTGGGTCCTCTCCGTCGTGCCGACGATGGGTGCTGGCTGGTGTCCGCCGGGCATTCTCGGTGTCGGCATCGGCGGCACCCCGGAAAAAGCGATGCTTCTGGCAAAAGAGTCAATGATGGAACCGATCGACATCCACGATCTGCAGGCGCGGGGTGCGAAGAATCGAGTCGAAGAACTGCGTCTGACGCTGTTTGACAAGGTCAATCAGCTCGGCATCGGCGCGCAGGGGCTCGGCGGGTTGACCACCGTGCTGGATGTGAAGGTAAAAGAATATCCGACCCATGCCGCCAACAAACCGGTGGCCGTGATTCCCAATTGCACGGCGACCCGTCATGTACATTTCACCCTCGATGGCAGTGGTCCGGCCGAGTTCGAGCCGCCTGATCTTGCCGAATGGCCGGATATCGAATTCGATCTCGGTAGCGAGGTCCGCAAGGTAAACCTGGACACACTCACCAAGGAAGAGATTAAGACGTGGCAGTCGGGTGAGACGTTGCTGCTCAGCGGCAAGCTCCTCACAGGTCGCGACGCCGTCCATAAGAAGTTGATCGACATTCTTGAGCAGGGCGGCGAGTTACCCGTCGATTTCACTAACCGGATGATCTACTACGTGGGTCCGGTCGACCCGGTCCGTGATGAGGTTATCGGTCCCGCGGGACCCACCACGGCTACACGAATGGACGGTTTCACGCGCGTGATGCTGGAACAGACGGGTCTGATTGGCATGATTGGGAAGGCGGAACGCGGACCCGGCGCGATAGAAGCGATTCGTGATAACGGTGCCGTATCTTTGATCGCGGTCGGCGGGGCGGCCTATCTCGTGGCTAAAGCCATTACGAAATCGACCGTGATCGCTTTTCCCGAGCTTGGAATGGAAGCGATTCACGAGTTCGAAGTGAAGGACATGCCTGTCACGCTGGCGGTGGATGCGCGTGGCACGTCAATCCACATAGAAGGACCGAAGATCTGGTCGCAGAAGATCGCGGGGCGGATCGACACAGTCGAGGTCGAGTAAAGGGTCGAGTAAACGGTCGACCGAATGTAAGTCGTTTACCCGGCGCGTAGCTCAGCTTGCGAGGTGCTCCGCGAGTTCCTGCAGGAGTGTCCGGGTTTCAGTGATGCCGAGACAGCCGTCCGTGATGCTCTGGCCGTAGGTGAGCGGTTGTGCGATCTCCTGGCGGCCGGCCACAAGGTTACTTTCGATCATTAATCCGCGAATTCCCGTGTTGCCAGCCAAGCGCTGACCGACGACATCGTGGGCGACCCGGGTCTGCAATGTCGGATTTTTTTCGCTGTTGGCGTGGCTGCAATCGATCATCAATGCCGGGTCGAGTGCTGCAGCGCGCAATTGTTTCTGTGCTTGTTTCACGCAGGCAGTATCGTAGTTGGGTTGCAGACCTCCGCGCAGCACCAGGTGACAATCGGGATTGCCGTTGGTTTCGAGGATTGCCGGCGCGCCATCTTTCGTGAGTGAAGGGAAGATATGCTTGTGTGCGGCAGCTCGGATGGCGTCTATCGCGACCGCCACGTCGCCGTCGGTGCGATTCTTGATGCCGACCGGCATGGAAAGTCCTGAGGCCAGTTCCCGATGAATCTGACTTTCCACAGTGCGCGCGCCGATTGCGCCCCAACTGATGAGATCGGCGTAATACTGACCGAAGGTCGTATCGAGAAATTCGGTTGCCGCCGGCAGACCCGCGCGCGTGATCTTGAGCAGAACCTCGCGGGCAAGGCGCAGCCCCTTGTTGATATTGTAGGTGCCATCGAGATCTGGATCGTTGATCAGGCCTTTCCAGCCGACGATGGTTCGCGGTTTCTCGAAATAGACGCGCATGACACAGAAGAGCTGTTCGCGAACCTCATCAGCCAACTCGGACAATTGCCCGGCGTAGTCAGTTGCGGCGGCTGTGTCGTGAATGGAACAGGGTCCGACGACCACCAGCAGGCGTTGATCTGTGCCGTCGAAAATCTGTTTGATCGTGTCTCTCGAGCGCGCGACGAACGCGGCATCCGCATCGTTGTGAGGCAGCTCTTCTTCGAGCACCGCAGGAGAGATGAGCGGATGGGTTCTCGTGATTCGGAGGTTGTCGGTTTGCATGGTGAATCGGAGCTGTGCTCTGGTGCGGCGAGTCTACCACCTACACCTTGCACCCTTTCGGCGAGGCGATGAGAATGGCGCACTTTTGACGATGAACCGCTTTGGGAAGATGAATCTCGCTGGTGAGTTGCTGACCGGATGTGCGCTTGTGATTGCAGTCGCGGTCTACGCTGATGATAAGCGTTCAGAGTTGCCGCTGATACCGGAACGGAAGATTCAGTTCGAAACAAGCGAGGCAACCTGGCTGTCTCTGGATGTTGCACCGGATGGCGCGACTCTCGTGTTCGAGATGCTTGGTGATCTTTACAAGCTGCCGATCACCGGTGGCGTGGCTGTACCGTTGACTCGTGGTATCGCCTTCGATTCCCAACCGCGGTACTCGCCGGATGGTCAGAAAATAGTTTTCGTCAGTGACCGCGACGGCGGTGAAAATCTCTGGACGATAGCGGCGGCGGGTGGTGAGCCGCAGGCGCTGACTCGAGCAGATGCTGATGTCGAGTTCGCCTCCCCGCACTGGTCACCGGATGGCTCGCACGTGGTCGTCTCACAGACCGACTGGAACTTGCGGACATTCGAGCTGTGGGCCTATCACATCGCCGGCGGTGAAGGGATTCAACTGACCAAGGCGAAAGCCAATTCCACGACAGCCGTCAGTCAGCGCCAAAACGCCCTCGGTGCGGTCTATTCGCCAGATGCCCGCTATCTCTACTATGCGCGTAAACGAGGCGGCTTTGCCTATAACCTGCGATTCCCCCAGTGGCAGATTGTGCGCAAGGATCTGCGCAGCGGGGAAGAAGACTATCTCACGCAGGCGCAGGGCAGTGCGTTCCGGCCGGTTGTTTCTGCCGATGGCCGATGGCTGGTCTATGCGACGCGCTACGCACAGCAAACGGGTCTACGATTGCGTGATCTCAACGGGGGACAGGATCGCTGGCTCGTTTATCCCGTTGAGCACGACGAACAGGAAAGTCGCTTCACCCGTGACCTCCTGCCGGGATACGCCTTCGCGCCGGACTCTGCCAGCGTCATTTACGCTCAAGATGGTCACATCAAACGCGTGTTCCTCGCAGATGGTGTAATTTCGGAAATCCCTTTTACCGCCGCGGTGGATCAGGATCTTGGTCCGCGGCTCTATTTCCCCTATCGGCTGGGGGTTGGCCCGGTAAAGGCACGTTTGCTGATGGGTCCGGTGCCGTCTCCGGACGATACCCGAGTGGCATATTCTGCGTTCACGCGACTGTATGTTTTCGATCGCGAATCCGGCCAGTCGACGCCGATCACGCCGGAAGGGATGTCGGCTTTCCATCCGGCGTGGTCTCCTGACGGCACTGAAGTTGCGTTTGTCAGCTGGTCGAACGAAGGCGGTCATGTCTGGCGCGTACGCGCCAACGGCCGCAGCCGGCCAAGACAGATATCCAATGCCCCGGGCTTCTACACAGACACGGCCTGGTCGCCCGATGGTGTACGCATACTGTCGTTGCGGGCCAGCAGTTACGATCGGCTCTATCGTGAATTCGATTTCGGCCCTGCGCTGGGTTCGGATCTTGTGTGGTTTCCCGCGCGAGGTGGTGACGCCGCACTGATCGTACCGGCCAGAGGCTACTCCCGGCCGCATTTCGGTCCTGAAGAGGATCGCATCTACCTCTACCTCAGCAGCGGGTACTCGAATAGCACAAACAAAGGTTTGATCTCCGTGCGTTATGACGGCTCCGATCGGCGCACGCATCTTATTGTGAAGGGACCCGGCACGTTCAACACGGGCGAAGAGGCCCGGGCCGAGGACATACGGATGTCGCCCGACGGCCGCCACGCGCTCATCCTGCACGCCAATCAGCTCTATGTTGCAGCGCTGTTGAACGTTCATCTGCAGAACGTGAAGATCAACCTCGATACACCGGAAGTTCCGCTTGCGAGGGTGACGGACGTCGGCGCAGATTTCTTCGAATGGAGCCGATCGGGCACAGAAATATTCTGGTCGGTCGGCCATCAGATTTACTCGCGTCCGCTTACGTCCGTGCGCTTCGGCGAGAGTGACGAAGCGGTATCTTCTGCCGCCACACAGGATGCGGTGGCACAGGCGGCAGTTGCCGGGACTGAGCAAAGCGCTGGCGCAGAATCTGATCCGGCAGACAAGCCGGTGGTTGCCGAAGCACATGCCGCCGTGAGGTCGCAGGCGATCGAGATCTATCGAGCACGCCACGTACCTGACAGCACGATCGCTTTGGTGGGTGCCACGATCATTCCAATGGTAACGGATGTCGATCGGATCGAAGGCGGTATCGTGCTGATCGAGAACGATCGGATCGAGGCGGTTGGCACGCGCGAAACGGTCGTCGTGCCCCCCGGCGCTCACGTGGTTGACGTCACTGGCCAGTTCGTCATCCCTGGATTCGTGGATACGCACGCCCACTATCAGCCGTTGCGGCGGGTTCTGGATACTCAGAACTGGGCGTTTCTGGCGAATCTCGCCTACGGCGTGACGACCGGTCTCGATGTGCAACCGAGCACGACCGATATCCTGGCTTACCAGGATTTGATCGATGCCGGGCTCATGATCGGACCACGAGCGCTCTCCACGGGACCGGGGGTTTTCAGTAACAACGATTTTCGCTCGGCCGACCACGCGAAAGCGGTGCTCACGCGCTACAAAGACCATTACGGGGTCAATAACCTCAAAGCCTATCTCGCCGGTAATCGGCAACAGCGCCAGTGGATCGTTGCGGCCGCTCGGCAACTCGAGCTCATGCCGACGACCGAAGGTGCGCTGGACATGAAGCTGGACCTGACTCACGTCATAGATGGCTTCAGCGGCAATGAGCACAATTTTCCGCTACTCGATCTGTACGAAGACACGGTGCAACTCATCGCCCGCTCGCAGATCGGCTACACGCCGGCTCTGCTGGTCAACTACGGTGGTCCAGCCGCCGAAAACTTCTTCTACACGCGGGAAAGCCCCTATCACGACGCCAAGCTCAGGCGATTCATGCCTGACAATGTGATCGCCCGCCGGACGCTGCGCAGACCCTGGTTTGCGGATGAAGAATTCGTTTTTCCGCAACTTGCTGCACAAGCTGCCAAAATTGTTCATGCGGGCGGCCGGGTGGGCGTTGGCGGCCACGGCCAGCTCCAGGGTTTAGGCTATCATTGGGAGATGGCAGCGCTTGCCAGTGGCGGCCTGACGCCGCGTGAGGTGTTGCGCGCCGCCACCCGCCATGGGGCCGAAATGATCGGAGTTGGCCAGGACATCGGCACGGTTAGTGCGGGAAAGCTGGCGGATCTGGTCGTGTTGTCGGATGATCCCACGCTGGATATTCGCAACTCCACGAAAATTGTGTTCGTAATCAAAAATGGTGAATTGTTTGCAGGAGATACGCTCGACAAGCTGTGGCCTGAAGCACAAGCTCTGCCGCAGCAATGGTGGTGGAAAACGGCCCCGGGAGAAGTACGCTGATGGCTGAACTTACTGACACTACCGTCAAAACTTCACCTCAGATCTATGTCGTCGGTGTGGCGTTTGTGCTTTTTCACGTCGCAGCCCTGGGCGTGTTTTTGACCGGAGTCAGTACGCCCGCGTTGATCGTCCTTGCGGCGTCTTACTTCGTGCGTGGCTTCGGCATTACCGCAGGCTACCATCGACTTCTGGCGCACCGCTCTTTTCAGACCAGTCGTTTCATGCAGTTTCTGTTCGCGTTTGCCGGGTGTCAGGCGTTTCAGGGTGGACCCCTGTGGTGGGTGGCACACCACCGCTCGCATCATCGCTATACTGAGACGACCGAAGATATCCATTCGCCGCGAACCCAGGGACTATGGCGGTCCCATATGGGTTGGATGATGCACAATGAAGCCTTCAACGAAAAAGGTGCGAACACGCGGGATCTTCACAAGTTTCCCGAGCTTAAGTTTCTGCAACGCTATTACGTCTGGGTGGTCCTAGGGGAGATTCCGGCTTTCTATGGCCTCGGTGTGCTGCTCAATGTGCTTTTGCCGGAGGCGGGCACATCCGGCTTGCAGATTCTCGTCTGGGGTTTTTTCCTCAGCACCGTCCTGCTCTGGCATGCCACGTTCATGGTGAACTCGGTATGTCACATGTGGGGCTCGAGAGGCTACGAGACCGACGATACCAGCACAAACAACCTGTTTGTCGCCGCGGTTGCTCTTGGCGAGGGCTGGCACAACAACCACCATCAGTACCCTTTATCATCCCGCCACGGTCTGCACTGGTGGCAGATCGATCTGACCTGGTACCTGTTGAGAACTTTGAAATTTCTTGGTCTTGTCTCGAATCTCAAGCTGCCGAAGGAATTCCGTCCCTCTGGCGAGCACTGATACCTGATCAGAGGCTGCCTAGTGTGTAAGCAGCTGTGACACCCGATCCATCATGTCGTCTTTGTCGTATAGGTCGTAGTAGATGGAAGCCATGATGTTCTGTGGGCCGAAAAAGAAGCGTTCGTAGAGCACCTGGCGATTGCCGAATCCCGAAACCGCGACATCGTGCGCCAGACGAAACAGAGCAACTCTGTCTTTGCTTTCGAGGTTCGTCAGCTGGAAGTAGCGTTCCACATCGCCGGCAATCTCGTTGCTGAAATCCGCCTCGCAGGGCGTTGCCATCAGTGAACTCGAGCCCAGCATGTGCACGGTTTCAATCAGCTTCGGGTAGAGCTTCGGGAAGAGATTTCGCGAGGTATCCAGCGGTCGGCGTAGAGGCACGTACAAGCCCCACTTGTCCTGCTCGGCTTGTTGTTCGGCGCTGAAGAGCAATGCGCGAATTGTCTCGACCACCCACATTGCCTCGGCGATCTGGCCCTTCACGTTCATGTCCTTGTCTTTTCCCGATGCGTGAGCCATCGCACACAAGAGCCCCACGATAAATTCCGCTTTGGCGAGCTTGCTGCAGGCGACCTGATGCATCATGTGGACTACCGCGTTGGTCTCCGCGAAAGCCCGATTGCACAGCAGGGGGTCTTCGTAAAGGAAAATTCGCTCCCAGGGCACCAGCACGTCGTCAAAAATGACGACGGCGTCCATCTCCTCGAAGCGCGACGCCAACGGCGCATCGAACGTAGACTTACCCTCATCATAAGAATCCCGACAGAGCAGCTTCAGACCCTTCGTATCGATCGGAATCGTAAATGCGAATGCGTAAGGGACATTGTCGGGCGAGGCCTTCAGCAGCGTTGAGGGAAACACTTCGATTTCGTCCGCGTGCGGCCCCAACGTGGCAAGGAGCCGCGCACCTCTCACGATGATCCCGGCCGAGGTTTCCTTCACGCGCTGCAGGGCGACCTCAGGACTCGCTTTGCCCTGGGCGGCCAACTCCGCATTGAACTGGGGGTTCACGAGCGTGTGAGTCAACACCAGGTCCTGGCTTCGCGCCAACTCGTAGTAGTTGCGCATGTTTTCTGCGAACTGGGCTTTGCCGCCTTCGCCGGCGAGGAAATCCGCCGCACCGGCAAATGCCATGACGGAAGCGTTTTTGTAATCCGGCGTGCGGCCGAACATACCGTTGGACCACTTCGCCCACTCGTAGAATGCAGCGCCCCGGCGCACCACATCGGGCTGCGTGCGTGGCTGCAGAAATGAAATGTTGTATCGCTCGCCGCCGCCGGGATCGGTGTAGGTGAGCTTGTCCAGCTGCTCAGGCTCATGCACTCTGTCCAGGAATGTCGCCAGAGTATGTGCGCCGCGGGCAAGACCAGGTTCGCAGGTCACGTCGGCTACCCGCTTGCCGCGCAGCCAGACTTCGCGGCCGTCACGCAGACCGCTGAGGTATTGTTCGCCGGTTTTGATCCCCATGTCGATCCTCCTCGATGCTATTGCGCGATGAGTCGATCCATTGTGTGCAGCATCTGTTGCCAGTTTGCCGGTCCGATGGATCGCTCGAGATCGGCGTACGCAGCTTCCACCATGGGTCTGACCTGGTCTTCGAGTGCCTTGCCGGCAACACTCAGACAGACGTGGACAACCCGCCGGTCTTTCGAGGACCGTCGGCGTGCCACCAGACCGTCGCGTTCGAGCCGGTCAATGACGCCCACCAGGCTCGGTGGTGAGATGAGTGAAGCAGCAGAGAGATCGCTCAGCGCACGGCCGTCGCGTTCCCACAGAAGTCGCAGGATGCGCCATTGCGGTTCGGTGAGACCGAAGTGGCTGAAGATGCTGCGAAATCTTGGCATGACCGCGTCGAGCGTGCGGTACAGCATCATCGGCAGGGAGCGGTCGAAATGTTTCATCGGCAATCCTGGAAATGACCGTTAGCTGGTTTCTGTCTAGAAATTCCTGCGCACTGTTCGATGGTGACCGCGTTGCGGCCGAAGGTTGTCTATTCGGCCGCCGCGCAATCGCTCCACGATCCCCTCACTTCACGAACTTGCCCGAAGACGGTCAATTCGCTCATTCGGTTGCGCGGTCACCGTCCGCAGAGACAACCTTCGGCCGCAACGCTTACCGACTCCGGGTTCGAATATTCTGGACAGGAACCAGCTGGATAACGGGTAATCAGATTGAAAAATGCATAATAGATAAATGGTTAATACATTAATCAATAGATACTATTCGCTTTCCCGCGCAGGTCAACGTTTACTTCCGCAGTGGCGTGGGCAACGCCGGACGATCTGTCGCGGCTGGTTCGCAGGAGAGAGCGGTGAGTGATGATCTGAAGCGAAATCTCGATGAGCTGGAAGGCCATCTGGCGAGGTTTGTCGGCAGAACGTTGACGCACTTCGTGGCTGGCAGCGCCGACGCGGGCGTTTCGGCAGCAACGTTCAGTAACACCACGCCAATCGACAACTCGCTGATCAACACCGTGGCAGCCGCTAACGCTGCAGATGTGGATCGCGCCGTACTCGCAGCACAAGACGCCTTCCCGCGCTGGCGGCAGTTGGCCGGCGGCGAACGCCGGGCGGTGCTGCATGCGGTCGCCGATGGCATCGAGGCACGCGCGCGCGAAATTGCCCTGCTCGAGTCGTACGACACCGGCCAGCCCATCGCCTTCATGAGCAAAGCGGCGATTCGCGGGGCGGAAAACTTCCGCTTCTATGCAGATAAGGCGCCCGAAGCAACCAACGGCCTGTCGATGCCAGCGCAGGCGCATCTCAACTACAGTATTCGTCAACCGATCGGTCCGGTGGCGGTGATCACGCCCTGGAACACGCCATTCATGTTGTCGACCTGGAAGATCGCGCCGGCTCTGGCGGCTGGTTGCACGGTGGTCCACAAGCCCGCGGAGTGGAGTCCTCTCACAGCGAGCCTGCTGGCCGAGATCTGTCACGATGCAGGTGTGCCGCCTGGTGTGCTCAATACCATTCATGGCACGGGAGAGGAGGCGGGCAGAGCGCTGACCGAACATCCAGGCATCAAAGCGATTGCCTTTGTGGGTGGATCGCAGACCGGCAGGGAGATCATGCAGCAGGGTGCGATGACGCTGAAACGCGTGCATTTCGAATTGGGTGGGAAAAATCCAGTCATCGTCTTCGCCGATGCAGATCTCGACCGTGCGCTGGACGCGGTGACCTTCATGATCTACAGCCTCAATGGCGAGCGCTGCACGGCATCTAGCCGGTTGCTGGTTGAGTCGACAATCTACGAGGAATTCACGCAGCGGGTTGCAGCGCGGGCGGAGTCGCTCGTGCTCGGCCACCCGCTGGATCCGAACACCGAAATCGGCCCACTGATTCACCCCGAACATCTGGCGAAGGTGTTGGGCTACTTCGAGCAGGCGCGCGCGGAGGGTGCCGACATCTCGGTCGGCGGCGAGAGATCCGGCGACACCGGTAATTTTGTCAAACCTACGCTGTTCACGAATGCCGACAATGCAATGCGAATCTCCCAGGAAGAAATCTTCGGTCCGGTTCTGACGGCAATTGCGTTCAGCGATGAAGCCGATGCCGTACGACTGGCGAATGACGTGCCCTATGGCCTGGCCGCTTACGTCTGGACGGGCGACAGCGGCCGCTCCCACAGAGTTGCGCACGCGCTCGATGCCGGGATGATCTGGCTGAATTCGGAAAACAACCGACATCTGCCGACGCCGTTCGGCGGCATGAAGGCGAGCGGCATCGGCCGCGACGGTGGTGATTACAGCTTCGATTTCTATATGGAAACGAAAAACGTCTGTGTTGCCCTCGGCACTCACGCCGTTCCGAGTCTCGGCAGATGAGTCTCTATTACGTACAAAAACTTCTCTATCAGCTGAATCGTGACCCACATACGCGTTCCCGGTATGACAGTGAACTCGATGCGTTGCTGGCCGACTATGATCTCGATGAGAAGGAACTGGCGGCGATCAGGCAAGCGGATATCGGGTTGCTCTACATCATGGGCGTGAACGGTCAGCTCCTGATGCACTACGCTGCACAGCGCGGTTTTGCGTGGGACGAGTACATTGCTGCGATGCGCGCAGCACTTGCAGAGCATGGCGACGTACGGGCAGGTTTGTATGCCACTATCGACGGCAAGGGCGCGGCCTGATGCCGTTGGTTTTCGCTGGTGTGGTCAGTCATGGTCCGGGAATAACCGGTCGCTACGAACAAGCAGACAAGGAGTTGCGTGAAGCGCTCTACCAGAAATTTTATCGCCTCGGCGCCGAACTCAAAGAGGCGCGGCCAGACGCCCTGATCGTTGTAGCGGCGGAACACTTTGCAAATTTTTTCATGGATAACATGCCAGCCTACGCAATGGGTATGGCGGAGTACTACGAGGGGCCAATCGAGGACGAACAGTGGCTGGGCATCAAACGGCGAAAAATTCCGGGTAATGCAGAACTGTCAGGTTTGATCGTGGAAAAGTTGCTGCGGCACTTTGATCTTGCCTATTCGCAGGAGTGGCAGTTCGATCACGGCATCATGGTACCGCTGAATTTTCTGACCCCCGAATACGATGTTCCCATTATCCCGGTGAACATCAATTGCCAGGGTCCGCCGCTGACGCCGCTGGCTCGCGCCTACGACTTTGGCCGCGAGCTTGGCAGAATCTGTGCGGCGTTACCTGAGCGCATCGCCATTGTCGGCACCGGTGGTATCTCTCACTGGCCCGCCACGCCCGACTCGGGCAGGATCAACGAACCCTGGGATCGCGAATTTCTCGAGCGCTGGCTGAGCAACGACCGGGCAGCGCTGACGTCGTATTCGGATGAGGAAACCTACCTCGCGGCAGGCCAGGGAGGTTTCGAAATCAGGACGTTCATTGCCGTATCCGGTGCCACGGAAGGTTGCACGGGGGAACTTTATTTCTATGCACCCATTCCGATATTTGCAGTCGGCTGTACGGTTGCGCGGGTCAACCTTCCGCATTGAGTTAGCCGCGACCGGCTAACACACAAGCGCGCCGCTCAGCGATCGAGATGGTAGACACGATCCGCAGTTCCGTAGAACATTGCCTGTCTTTCCTCAGCACTGAACGAAGCGGCCATTTTCTTTAACGCGTTCCACAACACAGGATAAGAAACTGACATCTTATCCACCGGAAAATTGCTTTCGAACATGCAGCGCTCCGGTCCGAAAGCCGCGATCGTGTGCAGGTAGTAGCGTTCATGGGCTTCAACGATTTCGTCGGATGATGCAGGCTGCGGCCGAAGGTTCCAGCCAAAACCATTGTCCGGCATTGCGAGTCCGCCAAGCTTGGCGACCACGTTCGGACACTTGGCGATCTCAATGATGTCTTCACACCATTGTTCGAAAATCTCTTCGCGTTTGTCGGCGTAGGTGCCCACGCCGAGTGGCGTGCCGAAGTGGTCGAGAATCATGGTGGTGTCGGGCACATCCCGGGCGAGCTGAGCGAATGCCTTATTCTGGTGGTGGTAGTGCCAGGTGTCGTATGTCAGACCACGGGCGCCGAGGCACTGAACGCCACGGCGGAAATCCGAGCGGCCGTAGAGCCCTTCGAGCGCCCTCCCGGGGATCGTGAGATCCTCGGGATGTGGGTCCCGCGCCCCGGCATGGCGGATGCCTCTGAAGAGACCAACACCCGCCGCCTCATGGGCGTCCAACACCTCGTCGACCTCATCACCGAGCGTGAGATCGGCGTGGGAAACAATCGCCGAGATCACCGCGTTATCCGCACCGTCGAGATTGCTGGCCTGGGCGATTGCCGCGACGAATTCGGTTTCTCCCACGCAACGAAGATGCTCCGGTCCCGTTTCCCGGTACATCGCCCGGCATTCGACGAATACCGTCTTGCAGATTTTGTGGCCAGTTTGCGTATCTGCCCGGAGGTCCTCGAGTAGGTAGTCGTAGCCTTCCCGACGCCACAGGTGATGATGGGGATCGACAATCTCGCGTGCGGGATCGACGATGGGTTCGCTTACCTGGGCGAGCCATTCTGCTGTGCCCGGCGTAGGCGTACTCATATAGGTTTACTCATGTGGATTTACTCACGCTGCAAAGGCCACCGCGGGCAGATTCTCACGAATCTTTCCGCGCTGCGGTCGCGCAGGCATGATACACGCGTGTGGTTGCGAGATGGTATGGAGGAAAAATGACGGATAAGGTTTGCCTGGTGACGGGCGTTGGCCCGGGAACCGGCCGCGCAATCGTCGAACGCTTTGCCGGGGATCACCGGGTCGCGATGCTGGCACGCAACGAAAAACGGCTGGCGGATATTAGTAACGAGATTACGAACGCAGAAGCATATCCTTGCGACGTAACAGATTTCGCTCACCTGCGTGAGATCGTCGCTCAAGTGGAGGCCGAGCTGGGTGTGCCGGATGTGGTCGTACACAACGCGGTTGGCGGAGCGTTCGGTGATTTCATGACCATCGAGCCGGAAGTCCTGCAGCAGAACTTTCAGGTGAACACGATGGCGCTGTTGCATCTGGGTCAGGCAGTCGCACCTGCGATGATCGAGCGCGGAACTGGTGCCGTGATCTGCACGGGCAACACCTCTGCCTATCGCGGCCTGGCAAACTTTTCCGGTTTTGCGCCGACCAAAGCCGCTCAGCGGATACTGGCCGAATCCATGGCCCGGTTTCTCGGACCGCAAGGCATCCACGTGGCATTTGTCGCAATTGATGCGGTGATCGATCTGGCGTGGACGCGCAAGCGCTTTGCAGATAAGCCTGATGATTTTTTCTGCAAGCCAGCGGATATCGCAGGAGAAATCTGGCGATTGTCGCAGCAACCGAAATCTGCGTGGTCGTTCGAATCTGTCATACGACCGTTTGGCGAGAAGTGGTGAGAAGCGGGACGGCGCCTCTCAGCGCCATCCCGTCACAGTCGCGTCTTACTGATACTTGCGCAGTTCCGCGCGGCCGACCACCAGATGGTGGACCTCGTCGGGTCCGTCAGCCAGGCGCAGGGTGCGTTGGCTCGTGTACATATCCGCCAGCGGCGTCCACTGCGAAACACCGGTTGCACCATGCATCTGGATCGCCTGATCGATGATCTGGCAGACCCGCTCAGGCACCATGGCTTTTACGGCGTGCACCCAAACGCGGGCTTCCTGGTTGCCCAGCACGTCCATCGCTTTGGCCGCGCGCAGAACCATCAGGCGCATGGCCTCGATGTCGATGCGTGCTCGAGATACGATCTCGAGGTTTTTACCCAGCTGGATGATTGGCTTGCCAAATGCCTCGCGCGACATGGCGCGTCTGATCATCAGATCCAACGCACGTTCGGCTTGCCCGATCGAGCGCATGCAGTGGTGAATGCGTCCCGGTCCAAGCCGTATCTGAGAGATCTCGAAGCCGCGGCCTTCGCCGAGCAGCATGTTCGCTTTCGGTACGCGCACGTTGTCGAGTTTGATGTGCATATGGCCATGCGGCGCATCGTCGTGGCCGAACACCGTCATCGGTCCGAGGATGTTCACTCCGGGCGTTTCCATCGGCACCAGGATCTGTGACTGCTGGCGATGCGACGGTGCATCGGGACTGGTTTTCACCATGCAGATCATGATTTTACAGCGCGGGTCCCCGGCGCCGGAGATATAGAACTTCTCGCCGTTGATGACCCACTCGTCGCCTTCGAGCACAGCTTTGGTGCCGATGTTTTTCGCATCCGACGAGGCGAGGTTCGGTTCGGTCATACCGAAGCAGGAGCGGATTTCGCCGTTGAGAAGCGGTTTGAGCCATTGCTCTTTCTGCTCCGGCGTGCCAACACGCTCGAGGACTTCCATATTGCCGGTGTCGGGGGCGCTGCAGTTCAGTGATTCCGAGGCTAGTGGTGTTTGACCGAGCTCGGCGGCGATATACGCGTAGTCGAGATTTTTCAGGCCCTCGCCGGTCTCGGCATCAGGCAGAAAGAAGTTCCACAGGCCACTGGCTTTAGCTTTGTCTTTGGCAGTCTGCAGCAGTTCGAGTTGCCCGGGTGCCCAACTCCAGCGATCTTCGCGGCCTTCGCCCAACCGGAAAAATTCCTCGGTGATCGGTGCGACGTTTTCGGCGATGTGCTTTTTTACCGCGGCGAGCAGTGGTACCGCTTCTTGGGACATTGCCAGGTTGTACATATCAGATGTCAGGTCATCAGCTTCCGCCATGGGGTCCCCCGTGAATTGCGTGGTTTTTCTCGAATACGAGATTCAGGTGAAAAGAACCGTCCAGCATAGACGGTATGGCTGGCGCAACTCAACTGGCACGGTCAGGAAGCAGCCTCAGCCGGGGGACTGGGCGGGGGAGTGAGGTTAGTTGAGGACGGCGTAGCCGCGGAAGCGCAGGCAGTTGCGCACGACCATGCGACGCTCCCGCACCCCCTTGCCGACACCCTTGGCACCACCGATGACGGCGCCGGCTCCCGCACCGCGGCCGACGTCGTCACTGTTACCGACTGCGGCGCCCACGGCGGCACCGA
>Ga0114947_10000279_pt1 | contig 16793 bp, 14 predicted proteins | sample CR02metaG_FD_99656 | JGI IMG/M metagenome (GOLD analysis project Ga0114947, IMG submission 99656) | Deep subsurface microbial communities from Mariana Trench to uncover new lineages of life (NeLLi) - CR02 metaG | ecosystem: Environmental > Aquatic > Marine > Ocean trench > Sediment ...
CCATGCGAGCACCAGCGCAGCCAACGCCATGCTGAAGACGTTGGAGGAGCCACCCGACCAGGTGGTGCTTCTGCTAACGGCGGTCGCACAGGAGCTGCTGCTCCCTACCGTAGTCTCCAGATGCGAAGTGATTCGGCTGCGGAGCGTCGCATCGTCGACGATATTGGACGCGCTCGAAGATCGTGAAGTCGAGGCCGAGCGATCTCAGATGCTGGCAACATTGTCCGAAGGACGACCAGGAAGAGCCATCCGGTGGGAATCCGATCCTGGCCTTTTGGAACGTCGATCGGAAGCTCTGGATCAGTTGCGCGAAGCCATGAATGCGGATATCAGCGGACGATTTGCGCTGGCGGAGCGAATCGTCGGCAGGGGGAAGCTCGTTGTGCAACGTCGCCGTGTTCGGAGTGCGTTGGAGACCTGGCTGAGCATTTGGCGCGATCTACTCTACCGCGGCTATCAGGCCGAAGTAGCTAGCCGCAATCCCGATCAGTTAACTTCATTTGAAAGCCTGGCCCAACCTGTCGCTCCAACGGATCGATATGGGGTGGTGAAAGCAATCTCAAGAACACTGGCTGCAGTAGATAGCAATGCAAACCTGCGGCTCGCGATGGATGCGCTCATGCTGGATCTGCCCGCTACTTAGCGGCGGGGGACAGGTTAGCGCGGTTCGACAACCAACCGAATTGCGGTTCGTTCTTTTCCCTCTATTGTGACAGTGGTGAACTCGGGCAGGCACACGATGTGCAGGCCGTCTTCCTGGAGGTATACGCGGGCGATGGCAATTGCCTTAACGGCTTGATTGACCGCACCGGCACCGATGGCCTGAACTTCCGCGTGGTTGTGCTCCCGGACCACGCCGGCGATAGCGCCAGCGACGGCCGAGGTTCTCGAAGCCGCGGAGACCTTGATGATGTTCATCGGGTCTTTGTATTATTTTGAGGTAGCCTGTTATCAGTTGGGGGTTCGAAAGGTTCCCTCTATATGCATTGTAGCGGAATCAAATAGGCGAAGCAAGAATTACGCTAGCTACCCCGTATCTCCTCTGCCTCAAACCGTACTTCTTCCTTGCCCGACAGCTTGCTTTCAATCTTCGAAATGATGAGATCCAAATGCGCGTCATTAAGCACGTAGTTGAGGTCGTCGGCTGGGACGGTAAGTACCGGGCAGAGCGAAAAATTTTCGGTCCACTCCTCGTACAGTTCGTTTAGGCGGCCTAAGTATTCCGGCTGAATGCCTTTTTCGTAGTCCCGCCCACGCATGGAAATCCGTTCCACCAGGGTGTCCACGGAAGCCCTCAGGTACACGACCAGGTCGGGGGGCGGCAGGAAGCGGGTCAGAACTTCATAGAGGTCGCGATAGGTCTGGTAATCGCGTTCGGACATATTTCTCTCGAGGAAGAGATTTTGTGCAAAAATCTCGGCGTCTTCATAAACGCTTCTGTCCTGTAATGCCGGCCCCGGATGATTCGAGATATCTCGATGGGCACGCAAGCGCCGTGAAAGAAAGAATATTTGGGATTGGAAGGACCACTCCTGCATATCCCGATAGAAATCCGCCAGGTAGGGATTTTGCGACTGGGGCTCAAAGAAGGGCGTCCAATCCATTCGTTTGGCCAGCAGCTCAACAAGCGTAGACTTGCCAACGCCGATATTCCCTGCAACCGCGACAAACCGACTCACTCCACTATGCTCCGACTTTCTCGGCCCATTTCTCTAAGATCCCTTCGACTTGATCCAGCAGATCTTCCATTTCTTGCTCGCGTTCGTTCGCCTGATCGACAGACAACCCCAGTGTATTCAATATCTGCGGCCAGTGAGGAAGACTTTCACCGGCCAGTGTGAGTTCATGGATCGCCAGGTCCCAGGTGGATAACATCGGCCACAGGATTTCAACCGCTGCTCCGGCCTCGACCATGGATCGGAAACCTCCAAGATAATAGTCTCTGCGCACCCTGGTCAGCTCGGGGTCCAATGAAATCTCGCTGGCTGACGCGAAATTGGCGGCCCAGAGATCAACCCATTCTGGCGCGATGGAAGCCTCAAAAAGCTCCGCTCCGAGCAATCGAAGGAAGGTGCCGTAAACCTCAGGCTGATCCAATTCGGTCAACTTTGATTCGAGCTGCTGCATAACTCGCCGACCGGAGGCTGGAAAACCCTCAAGCGAAGCTACTGCATTTGCTGCCTCCAGCAATGCGCGGGTCCAACCAGATAGCCACATCCGATCGGTTTTCAATCCTTTGACCGAGGCGCGGGCCTTCTCAAGAAACGCGGCACCCCGGGCCAGCATGTAATCTGGGCGATGAAATTGCCCTCGTACGGAGGCCTGTGCCCATTCGAAAAAATGGTTAGGGTCGTGGAGAAAAACTGGCTCGCACATTGCCGGTCCGAGCCAGGGATCCACTCGCAGCTCCCGCGGCTGTTTGTACAGCCGCCTCGCGTGGTGCGTAATGTCCAGGTGAACCTGGTCTGAGAGAGGAACAATCTCGCGTACAGTGGCCGGCTCGTACTCGTGAATCAGCACCAGATCCACATCCGCGGTGCCGCCAAAGATTGGGTCACCACTGGCAACTGAACCGATTACATAGGCCGAGACGATGCCGCTTCGGTCTTCGGCCTCTCGTTGCGCTAGTTCTAATAGCTTCTCGGTTGTGATCCTCAAGACTTCTCGAGTGGCAGGTCTTGTTGGTATGGTGGGATCTGCAGCTTTTGACGGATGCGGTCCGCAACGTGCTCCAGATCGTTCGGGTGAGAAACAAAATCCAGGGCGGTCGAATCGATATGTAGAACCGGCAGCTCATCATTTTGATTGAAGTAATCTTCGTAGGCTACGTTGAGCTCCTCGATATAGGAAACCTCCATATTGCGCTCGTAAGAGCGATCCCGCGTTGCGATGCGCTGCATCGCAACGTCGGTAGAAACACGTAAATACACGATCAGATCGGGCATACGAATGCGTTCTGCGAGCGCGTTGTGCACGAGCTGATAGGTTTCGATTTCGTCGCCAGTCAGATTTAATCCTGCAAATAGCGCGTCCTTAGCAAATGTGTAGTCTGCGATAAGGTCGCCATTAGTTAGCGCTTGAGGAACAGCATGATGCTGCTGACGGTATCGGCTCAGCAGAAAGTAAATCTGAGTTTGAAAGGCATAGCGATAGCGGTCTGAATAAAAATCAGAGAGGAAGGGATTCTCCTCAAAGACCTCCAGCAATAGCTCCGCGTCGAACACGGGCTGGAGCAGGCGCGCCAGGGAAGTTTTCCCGACGCCGATCACACCTTCTATTGCGAGATACATTCAGGTTTACGGTGGGGTGCTGCAGACGAAGGATACCCGGGTTGTGCGGCGCTGGCAACAGGATGCGCACGACTCTAAAGATAATCGGGTTCGAATCGAAATTGAAGACAGTAGTGATGAAACGTATTACTGACCCATGCGTTCCCCATCCCATACGGCGCCAGCCGAATATCGTCCTGAGCCCAGATTTTCTCGTCCTTAAGGGTGAAGATTTGACCCAATTGATGGCCAAGGTCCCAGGCCAGGGGATAGATTTTTCCACCCTTTTTCACATTCTTGACGATGATGGTCAGATAGGCGCGCGGTTTCAGCACTTCCTGCAGGCTGGCATAAATTGCGATCAGGCGATCCAGAAATTCATCGTAATCCTCAACGTTTCCAAGGTCGGCAGCGTTCTCCGAGTAGGTGACGTCGAGATTGGCGTCCTCCCGGCGCTGCTTCTGGGTACCTGCGCCCTTGGCGTGGAGCATGTTCCAGTAGGGGGGAGAAGTAAACACGTAGTCGATGAGCGGCAGCTCAAAACTGGCTATGTCTGCGGAATCGCCCTGGATCACCTCCACTCGAAGCTGCTCCGACCCGAGAGCAGTCTTTTCCTGCTCGACTAGTTGCGCGGCGAGCTCCGCATATTTTGGACTGAGCTCGATCCCGATTCCATTGCGCCCACTTCGAAGGCAGGCGATAAGTGTCGATCCGGTGCCGACCATCGGATCCAATACGGTCTGCCCGGCCTTGGTGAAGAAATCAATGAACTCCTGAGCAAGGGTCTCCGGGAATTTGGCCGGATGAAGCTTCACATCCTTTCGTCTTGGAGGCGGATCGTGAACGAACCAGGATTTCTGGAACTTGATCCACTGCTTGGGATCTAAATCGTTAAGCCGGTTGCGAAAGGGTCGTTTCTTGGCCATCTCAGTCATCCGGCTGGCTTACGGCCAAGTCCCAAACCCGGAAATCGTCGAACGAAATTGTTGTTTGAGCTCCGCGGCGGGCACGAACGATTACGCCGATCCTGCCGGCCGGAATTTCGCCATTATCCAGCTGAAAAACTTGCATGTCATTCACAAAAAAAAGAAACATGTCGCCGATTGCTGAAACTCCGATTCGGTTAATGGCTGGGGCGCCCGCAAGAACGTCCGCACTGGGTGTTATCGGCAGTATAGGCGCCTCGGCACCTGACAGAAAGCGTGAAGCACGAACGGCTCCGTCGCAAGTGATCAAGAATCGATAATGTGAATCCTGAGTGGGGTTGCCGGCTCCTTCAGCCCGCACAATTAATCCGAACTCATCTCCATCCTCACAAATTTCAGTGCGGACCTCAATTTCAACCATGAAATCTGCGATTGGTTCGATAGGAGACAGCGAGGAGAGCATTGTCGAAGGTCCTTGTACCGAGATAACCAATTTGTCGTCCAGTCGGCTGACTGCTCCGCGCGGTGCAGCGCCCTGATCCCAACCGGTGTCGAATTCAAAGTTGTCCTCAAAGAGCGGCGCACCGAGCCCGAGCATGTGATCAGGTACGGCGGTGCGGGTGGGCGGTGGAGCGGTCTGAGTTGGAGACGGTTGGCTCGTTACTACCTCAGCCGCGGTCGGCGAAGCGTTCGACTCTGGCGAGGCGGGCTGAGCACACGCGGCAATGGTCAGGCAGGCTGCGGAGAGAACTGCAAAGAATCTCCACCTTTGAGCGCGAGGCTCATGGGGAGCGGGGCCGGAGGTGGACGGAATAGTGAAATCAACCCGCCAACTCCACCCTCCAGCGAGAGGCTCATGGGGTGAGGAACCAGAGCCTGAAGTCATCGAAATGAACGGTGAGGTCGGTGGTCTGCGAAGCGTTAGTAAACAGGCTGGGGACGCCAGAACTGTAATCCGAGTCCTCGATGGCGATCGGATCAAGCAGCACGCCGTTGATGAACGCGAACAGCTGATCGCCATCGGCCATGAAGCCGATCTGATTGGTGGCATCCGGTCCAGCGTTTATCAGGTCCGACTCGGTCCAGTTACGAAGTACGGCTGGGATTTCATCGAACGCGATGAATTTTCGCACACGCCATGCACCGTCGCACGAGATCTCGAGCGTGTAGCCCCGGTCGATGCTGTCACCGCCAACTCGGATCCCCATCCCGTAGGCGTCCTTGCCTGAACAGGCCGAAGTCCGCGCCATGATCTCGGCGTAGGAATCTTCGGCAACAACTGCGGTGGTCGTCCACCATAGGATTGCATCTGTCACGTGGTCGGTGTGCTTCAGGCGACCATCATCCCAGATGAACGTGGCCGATTCGGGATCGGTGTTCTCAAACCAGGTGTTCGGCTGGCTGAAGTCGTCAATGGTTTCGGGATCCGACAGGTTGAGGCCCAGGCGCGGATCTCCTGGCTCCAACGGAATGGGAGTGTTGATGGGGGTGGCCGAAACTTCGGGTTCTTCGGTTAGCTCTACCGTAGGTGTTGGGGTGCCTTCAATGCTCTTGTCTTCGGGAGTACCCGAGGGCTCGGGAGTGTCCTCGTCAATCTCATCGACGGTGATCGGCATAGCGGTTGCGGTCGCTTCTTTAACCGGCTGAGCGGTCAAGGTCGATGATACGGATGTCGCCAACACATTGGCTGGTGGTTCTTCGGCGGGTCGGTTGCAAGCCGCGACAAGTATGAGCGTGCCTAGCAGGTAAACTGCCGGACGAAGGCGTCCGAAATGGGTCTCCGGCAGCAAACTGCCTGATGGAATGCGCCGCAAGCTTGAACGCTTGTCCGCGCGCAGCGGTTCCCGCCCAGATGTACGCATAAGGATCTCCGGAAAATCCGGCGGAGTATAGCACGGAGGGCTTGCAGGGGTTCGGTAGGCTCGGAGAGCGGGCTAGAACTGCGGGGGCGAGCCGCCCATAGCGGAGCGCATGAAAAAGCCGTTAGGGTCGTCGAAGTCGATCCGCCGAGCAAAGGCACGTCCGATATCCTGAAGCAGATCAACTGCCCAAACCGCATCGAGACCGATGTCGGTCACCTTTTTGCCTGCAGGGACCTCCACCCCGAGCTGATCCATGACATCGGGGGCCAGATCCAGGTTATAGCGGCGGAAATCGATGCGACCGGACCCGTCATATTCCAAATTAGTCACAAACGACTGCCATTCGGAAGCATCTTCGAGCATCTCTCGAAGCGCCCACTCACCCCACTGAAGAAAGCTAGCCTTGTGGGCCTCGATCGTGTGGGGTGTGCGGCCGGTGCCAAATGAAAGCATCCGCGTATCACCCGGAGTATAGGCACCCGCGCTGTAGTGAATCGCTTCGACAGCTGCCTGGTAGCAGGGGTTCCCCGAGATGCCTACGCCGCCATCGACCCAGGTATGGGTTTTTCCGTCAAGAGTAGCGGAGTGCGCGGGGAAATATGTTGGAACAGCGGTGCTGGCCAGGACCGCGTCCTTGAGTGGCAAACGGCCCCAGGCCGAGGCATTGCCCTCGTTATCGCGCACGAAAAAATCGGTGCGGCTGGTGACGGTGTTTTTACCGGTGATGAAGACGTCGATCGGGAGGCTGTTGATCTCTTTGTCGGCGCCCATCTGGTCGAGCGTCTTTGCAAAGAACTCGCTGCTGTAGCGATGATTGCCGAGGTTGAGGGCAACCTCCCAGAAAGGAAGTGACTTAAATGCGGACTCGGCCAGGTTGCGATAAATTGCCATAAGGCCTCGCGCGCTCATACCGAGCGCCAGCCCAGCCGCGATTACCGCGCCAGTCGAGGTCCCCGCCACCATATCGAAGATCTCCCGCGAGGGGCGTCCCTCTATCTTTTCCAACTCGATCAGGCAGGCCAGCGGGATAATTCCTCGAACGCCGCCGCCGTCGATAGACAGAATAGTTTTCATGGTTGGATATCCTTGTCTGTATCTGGTTGCAGGAGACGTGCCGAAGGACGGGTGTGGATCGGATACGAGGCGGCAGGCCTAACGGCCACGGTTCCTGGACACGTTGCGAAGGATACGGATGGAGCGGATGTTATGCGGTGATGGCTTCAACCATGTCCAGATGAAAGACGTTGCCAAACTCTTTGACGATTGTCTCGGTTACCCGCTCCATGGTTGGGGCTGGATCGAGCAAGTTGGCAAGTGAGACCATGGGCGTATCGGGCAGGCCGCAGGCCACGATCCCTTCCCAGTACTCCATGTCGGGCGCTACGTTGAGCGCAAATCCATGCTGGCTGACCCCCTGAGCCGTCACCCGCACGCCGATCGAGGCCAGCTTCGAAGGAACCTGGCGGGCTGCAGGCGGACAATTTATGCATCGAGAAGCGATGTCAGGCTGGACCCAGACTCCGGTGTGGTCTTTGCGCTGCCCAGCTCCCAGTCCAAGGCCCGCGAGCGCGCGTACGAGCATGGTTTCCAGGTCCCGCAGGTACCCGATGAAATCCCCTTTGGGCAGCCGATCGTCCGCTTTCAGGTGTCCCAGCGGCAGCACGGGATAGCCCACTAATTGGCCTGGCCCATGATAGGTAGCGTCGCCTCCCCGGTCGGTCCAGTGAACCTCGACGCCGCGTTCAGCAAGCTCGCGCTCGCCCCAGAGCAGGTTATCGGTTTTAGCTAACCCTCCGAAGGTGAAGGTGTGCGGGTGCTCCAGCAGGAGCAGCGCAGGCGGACGTTCGCCCGCTCCAATTTCTGAGGCCAAATCCTGCTGGATTGCGCGGGCCGACAGAAAATCGATGGTGCCCAGATGGAAGACTTCGCAAGTTTTTTCCCTAGTCATCAGTTAATTGCCTGGCAATAGCCTGCTGATTATAATTCTCGGCCCTGCAGCCATTGAAGGCCAGGAGAAAACCTTAAGATGTCCCGTTCGCTACAGATCCGTAGAGCTCGAAGATCCGCTCGAAAAGAAGGCAATGGCCGCCTGGTTGCTGTGCTGGCGATGGTTTTCGCGCTGGTCGCAGGGCTGGGACTGCTCGGCGCATCGGCTTATCTAGCGGTCGTTAAGGGGTTGCCAGATGTGGTTCAGGTCGAGGCGCAGTTTGGTATGCGAGGCGCGGAAACCTTTCGACCGCTCCTTGTGTATGACAGTTCTGGTGAGCATGTCTTGTATCAGCATCTTCACCCTGCAGCTCAAGCCAGGCAGTGGATCAATCCTGAATCCGCGCCTGACGGCCTGATGCCGGCGACGGTGGTAGCGGTCGAACCGGACTTCTGGACCAGCCCCGGGTACGACCTGTCCAGCCAAACGGCTTCGACGATCAGCGAACGATTGGTAGAGACCGCTCTGTTGCCTCCGGGCGAGCCTTCACTGGCCAGAGTGGCGCAGCGCGCGCTGCTTGCCGCGGAGCTTACCCGCCGATATCCCAAAGAACGGATCTTGACCTGGTACTTGAACAGCGCCGATTATGGCGACGCCGCATATGGGATCGATTCGGCTGCCCTGGTCCACTACGGGAAGCATGCCGACGAGCTAACCTTGGGTGAGAGCGCCTCTCTGGCAGCGATGTTGGCCCCCCAGGCAAGCCAGCTGGCCGCCGAGTCGGCCAGGAGCGTGGTTCTCGACGGAATGCTGCAGTTGGGCTATGTCACCCCGGCGCAAGCGCGTGCTGCTCTGGACGACCCCTTTCCGATGCAGGAGAGGCTGGAGCCTCCCCACTTCGCAACGTTTTTGATCAAGCAAGTCACCCGCGAATTGGGCGAACAACTTGTCGGTCGGAGTGGGCTGAAAGTTATCTCAACCATCGACTACGACTTGCAGCAGCAGGCTGCGTGTGCGGCCGAATCCCACGTGTCGCGATTATCAGGAGAGCCGATCGGAACCGTCAGCGCCACTTCAGACGGCAGCCCATGTGTGTCGGCGGCACTGCTTCCTACCCTGAGACCGCGCGACGCGGGTCTCGACCACCAGATCGAAGATTGGGCGCTGGTTGTGATCGACCCGATTTCGGGTGAGATCCTGGCTGCGCAGGGCCCGTTTGATGAGGCCCGAAACCCTGATCCCCTTCTTGATCCGTTCACGTACCTGACCGCGTTCTCGCGTGGCAGCACACCCTCCAGCATGGTGGTTGATCTCGGCCAGGATCCGCACGGGCCGGTGCGGATGCGGACCGCACTAGTCAACGCCTATCCGGATCCGGCAGAGACCACGCTTGACGCTCTCGGCCAGGAGAGCGTAGATCGCACGTTGGCGCAGCTGGGGCTAAGCGGACCCCGAGATTCAGCCAGCCTCATGGAATTAACCTCCGCGTATGGCGTGTTGGCCGCCGACGGAAAACGCGCCGGCGGAGAAACTGAACCCACCATTATTCAGCGGATCGAGGATTCGGAGGGCGTTGTGCTCTTTGAGTACAGTCCGTTCTCTCAAGCCGTCGTTAGCCCTCAGCTCGCTTTCTTGATAGTCGACGCCTTGTCTGACGAGTCGGCCCGTTGGGAGGAGTTGGGAAAGGGGAACAGCCTGGAGATTGGACGGGCCGCGGGAGCAATTTCTGGAACCTCCCTGAACGCCGCAGATAATTGGGAGATCGGATTTACGCCGCAGCGGGCGGTTGGCATCTGGCTTGGCGGCTCCCCCCTGGTTCAACTCGATCGGGTAAATGGGTCGGCCGCCATCTGGAACGCGGCCATTCGGTTTGCTTCGGCCGATCTGCTTCCGCAAAGTTGGAATATGCCCCTGGGCGTGACCAAAATCGACGTCTGCAGCCCTTCTGGGCTTCTACCTACCCAATACTGCCCGGAAATCGTGAGCGAAGTTTTTATCCTTGGCACCGAACCAACCCAGTATGACAACCTGTATCAGCCTTTTCGAGTCAACCGTGAAACCGGCAAACTTGCCACCCTTCTCACGCCGCTTCAGTCGGTCGAAGAGCGCGTATATTTCATACCACCTCCTGCAGCCGAAGCGTGGGCTCGTGAGATGGGTATCGAGCAGCCGCCTCAAGAGTACGACACGTTGTCTTCCGAGCTTGGCTCAACTCCCGGAATCCAGATCATGTCCCCTGCTCCATTTGAAATCTTAGGCGACGATGTAGCGGTTCGGGGAGATGCCAATACGGATGGATTTGATTACTACCGCCTGCAGTATGGGCAGGGGCTCAACCCCACTCGGTGGGTTCAGATTGGCACGGATCAGCAGCGCCCGGTTGAGGGAAGCCGGCTGGGCACCTGGCTCACGGAGGGCCTGAACGGTCTATATACGTTGCAGCTGCTCGTGGTATTGAACGACGGGCAAGTGCGGACCGCGGCACTCCCGGTGACGCTCGACAATGAACCCCCGAGAATTGAGCTGCTGGTGCCATCCGCAGGCGATTCGTATTCATTGGGTGAGGTCGACGGTATCACCATCAGTGTCTCTGCAACGGATGAAGTTGGGCTCGAAATGGTTGAATTCTTTGCCGGTGGGCGGCGCATAGGAACAACCAGCTCAGCACCGTTTAGCGTTGAGTGGACGATTCCAAATCGGACCGGCGATTATGAGATCTACGCTCGCGCAGTTGACGCGGCCGGGAACCGCGCCGAAAGCCGGCGAATCCAGATCAAAATCGTTCCTTAATTGGGCCGCCAATCGGGGTGCATGTCGCGCGTCGCGGGGCTGTTGGAAATATTGGTCTGATTGCCGCCGCCGGCGTTCATCAGGTAGATATCAGGCTTACCTTCGCGGGTGCTTGTAAAGGCGACCAGTTGACCGTCCGGTGAGAAGACCGGCTCTTTATTGCCGTTAGTGGACGTCAACTTAAGGAAAGTGGTTGCTCGATCTTCAACTCGGGCAGTGTAAATCTCGTTCACTCCACGAGTGTAGAACCAGGTGAATAGAAAATGCGAGCCATCCGGTGACCAACTCAGGTCTTCCAGGCTGCGCATCTGATCGCGCCGATCAAAATCCAGGGGAACTGCGACTTCCGGTGGGCGCACGAAAATCTCCGTCGGCGCGTTGTTGATCGAAGTCAGCACTGCCAGCTTGTAGTCTGCGGGAAGCCAGCCTGGCAAATCGACACCCGAAGGCGCCCATGCTGGAGAGGATTCGGCTGCGCAGAAGTCCACATGGCAGGACACGTTGCTCGCCCGCACCGTTCCACATCCTTCAGGCGTATCCAGGCAGGCGGCGTCCTTAATGAAGACCTGCGGAGTGTCGTTGGTTTGGTTGCTGGTGAAGGCGATGAGGGAGCCGTCTGGTGACCAGGCTGGCTCCGTGTCGTCCCCCTCAAAACTGGTCACTTTCGCAATGCCTGTCCCGTCGGCATTGATCACCCATAGATCCAGGTCCAGGTTATTGCCAAAATCATCCGTGCCGCCAGGCGCGACATACAGCAGCCGGGATCCGTCCGGAGACCATTTCGGTTGGGTTTTCTCACCCGGATCAAAGGTGAGTTGGCGCGGATCAGTCCCATCCGGATTCATGGTCCAGATTTGAAGCACTTCGTCGGCACGGTCACTCACAAAGGCGATTTTGGAACTCCCCCCGAGCACGACCGGAACCGGAGTGTCGGGCGGAACCGCGGTATCGATCGGTGTCTGAGAGGGCTCGGCAGTTTCAGTAGCAGTGGGTATGGGGGTGTCCGTGGGAACTGGCGGTGGGGTCTCCGTTGGTTCGACGATGACTGCCGCCACCGGTTCGGTGGGTTCTGACTCCGCGGCTCCGCCAAAGATAGCGCCGCCACCGAGAATAAGTACGCCGGCAATCCCGAGCGCGGCCAAAATCAAAATTGGCGCGCCGATGCGCACCGCTCGCGGCATTCCGCCAGCACGGATGGTAGGTAAGTCCCCACCCCCGTGCATGGCGGTCTTGAAACTGGCTACATCCGGAAAACGCTCGTCTTTCGGCAATGCAAGCGCCGTGGTAATCGCGGTTTCGGCGTATTCTGGGATCTCCGGATTGATCTCACGGGGCGGAATCAGTTCACCTTGGTTTAGCATCCGGTCGATGCTGTTGGCTGGCTGCTTCCCGGTCATCAAGTAGTAAAGTGTGGCGCCAAGAGCGTACTGGTCGCTGCGTGGGTCGGTTCCGGAGCCACCGAACTGCTCTGGCGGCGAAAAGCCGGGGGTCATACCCCGGGCGCCGGTAGCGGTTTGCTTGTCGGTGTGGGCTTTAGCAATCCCGAAGTCGACCAGGATCACTCTTCCATCCGGCTGCAATTTCAAATTGCCTGGTTTGAGATCGCGGTGGATCACCGGAGGTTGGCGGGTGTGCAGGAAGGTCAAGGCATCGCAGACATCATTCGACCACTTGAGAACCTCTGCTACTTCGGGTCGCTGGCGGGTGAGCACTGTCTGCAGATCATCCCCCTCGATATAGTCCATCACCAAATACTGGATCTCATCCAAAATGAAGTGATCTGTCACGCGGGGAAGATTCGGATGCCGCAGGCTCGCAAGCAGTTTCGCTTCGCGCTTGAATTGAGCCTCGGATTCGGGGTCCGGATTGAGATTTTCTTTTAGCGCGACCTTGATATCGAGGGTCTGGTCATAAGCAAGGTAAACCGTTCCCATCCCGCCCTTACCGAGCTGGCCTTCTATCCGGTATCGGTCGTTGAGGATCGAGCCGTTTTCTAAACTCACGATGTGGATTGTAGTGTAGGTGGGACCGATCGGACTAGGGCCTGTGCCTCCCAAATCGGTTTGCAACAAAGGCTATAATGCCGGAAGTCAAGTGCCGAGGAGGAAGCATGGATTTCTACGTATTGTTGCTGCGCATTATTCATATCGTAGGTGGCGCCTTTTGGGCGGGCAGCGCATTTCTGCTCACTGGATACGTCGCGCCGGCGGCAGGGCAGGCAGGGCCGGCGGGAGCCCAGTTTATGCAGCGCCTGGTGCTGGGAACACGCTATGTCGTGGCGATTTCAGCGGCAGCAGGCCTAACCGTTCTTACAGGGCTGCTGCTTTACTGGCGAGCTTCAGGTGGTCTGCAAACCGACTGGATGTCGACCGGCACAGGCGTGATGTTTACGATCGGTGGACTGGCGGGCATCTCGGCGCTTGTTACAGGAATCTTAACCGGGTCTACCAGCCGCAAACTGGCCGAGTTGGGAGCAAGCCTAGAGGGACCACCCTCCCCGGAACAGGGAGCTGAAATAGCCCAATTGCAGAATCGGCTGTCGAACCTGGGGGCGATTAGTTCAGTCCTTCTGGTCATAGCGCTTATCACGATGGCCTCGGCACAGTACGTCTTCTTTTAACCAATCCTCACAAGCTAAAATGAGTCTGTAAGCCTGGTGTAAGCCTGGCATCTTGTTGACGCCCAGATTCTTCCTCTATACTAGGTCCGCCTGCCTGTGGTCACAGTAGGGGAGCATCGATGACACAAAATGGAAACTATCGACCAGCAGTCTTGATGATTGCTGGGCTTGTGATTGCCGCTTTGGCCTGCAATCTCAACCTGACCGCTACCGAAGAGCCCGTTCCTCCCCCAGCCCAAGAGCCTCAGTCCGAGACCGAGCCGGATATTAAGCCGGTCTCTGACAGTGGCGCCGTATCTACCTTGGAAGACGTTCGTCAAGCCGTTATCCAGATCGAAGCGCAGGGGACCTTCGTCGATCCTGAGGTTGGCCTGCAGGTAAATTCCGCAGGACGCGGATCGGGTTTCATTATTGACCCATCCGGGATTGCGGTCACCAACAATCACGTGGTAACGGGCGCGGCTTTGTTGAAGGTCTGGGTTGGGGGCGAGAGCGAACCGCGCAATGCGCGGGTCTTAGGCGTTTCAGAGTGCTCCGACCTGGCAGTAATTGACATCGAGGGAGACGACCACACATATCTGGAGTGGTTTGAAGGCCCCATCGATGTTGGGCTGGAGATTTATTCCGCCGGATTTCCTTTAGGGGATCCCGAATTTACTTTGACCAAAGGCATCGTTTCGAAGGCCAGCACGGGCGGTGAGACAGACTGGGCCAGCCTGCCCTCTGTTTTGGAGCACGACGCCACGATCAATCCGGGTAACTCCGGTGGCCCGTTGGTCAACAGCTCTGGCAAAATTGTTGGCGTCAATTATGCGGCTTCGCCCATGTTTTCTCAGTACTTCGCCATCTCGCGTGATGTGGCTTCTGGCATCATCGACCAACTGCGGCAGGACCAAGACGTCGACTCAATCGGTATCAATGGTGTAGCGGTTACGTCTGACGATGGATCACTGTCTGGAGTCTGGGTGAGCTCGGTCGCCTCTGGTTCTCCTGCCGATATGGTGGGGCTGCTGCCGGGCGACATCGTCACCACTATGGAAGGCCTGGTGCTGGGTATTGATGGCACGATGGCTGATTACTGTTCTATTCTGCGCACGCATGGGCCAGAGGCAACCCTGGCGATTGATGTGCTTCGCTATCAGGACGGCCAATACCTGGAAGGCCAGCTTAACGGCAGACCGTTAGAGACATCGTTTTCCTTTGAGTCGGAACTCGGTTCAGTTGTGGGTGGTGATTCGGGAGCGACGAACGGAAGCTACAGCACCTATGAGTGGGTGACGGACGATTTCGGCTCCATCACGGTTGAGGTCCCCTCCGAGTGGCTGGATGTGGATGGGAGCCCTTGGGTGAGTGAGGGCCGGGTTCTTGGGGCGCAAATAAAGGCGGCTGCCAGTGTGCCCGACTTCCTCGATTTTTGGGATGAGCCGGGTATGTTCTTTGGTGCATCTAGTGATCTTGCGGATTTTGGTGGATATATAGAATTACTCGATATCAGACGAGAGGACTTTCTTGCGGCGTGCGAACTAGATGGAAGATTCGAATATGAGGACACTCTCTATAGAGGCAAATACGATTTGTTCTACAACTGCGGAGGAGAGCTTGGACCTTGGTTCCTGGTACTATCGGCCGTGCCCAAGGACGATAAGACACAACTCATGATCATGATAGAAGTGCAGATCGTCAATGACGCCGATCTGGAAGCCGTGGACCGTATTCTCGAGAGCTTTGAAGTCGTCGCAGCCCTACCGTAGTTCCCCCTTCTTCGAAGAATCGCCTCCATATTTCCCCTGCCAAAGGCGCCAGTTTGACTCTCGCCTAGACGACATGATAGTATTCCCGAGCTCATGGTTCTAGACCATTATCGGAACCTCAGAGCCCGGTTTCACCTGACATCATTCTTCTTTTATAGCAGCTGAAGACTGCGCGTATGGCCTCGAATTACGTGGGCTACATAGCTCAATCGGAAGAAAGATCAGACCCCTTGGGGTGGGTGCCGAAACCGGTACTCGCCCCTTTTTGTTTGTCGGTGAGGAAAGAGTCTAGTCATGAGCATCGAATTTCTATTTAGGATTATTGGAATGATTATCCTCGGCATAGGTGGAGCCTACGTGGGGGTATACCTGAGCGGCCTGGCAGAGGGTTCTGTGCAGCTGTGGGGACTGGCGTTTGCTATGGTGGGAGCGCTCCTAGGCCTGGTTCTTACCCCTTATCTGACGACCCGACCGGTGCGCACCATTCGTAAGCGGATGGCACTGGTCTCAGCGCGGACGATGGTGGCTGGTTTGGCCGGCCTGATCTCGGGGCTGCTTATCGCGGCTCTTGTATCAGCTCCAGTTTCGGCGCTCCCTCCGCCTTTTGGCCGATGGTTGCCATTCATTGGTGCCCTGTTCTTGGGCTATCTAGGGGCTACCATCTTCATCATGCGCGAGAACGATATCAATGAGTTGTTACGCAGTCGTTTTCAATCAAATCCCGACGGGAACGGGCCTTCTCCACAAGAAGGCCGAAGCATCCTGATGGATACCAGCGTGATCATCGATGGGCGCATCGCAGATATCGCGCGTACTGGCTTTGTGCAGGGCCCGATGCTTGTCCCGGCATTTGTGCTGATTGAGCTGCAACACATCGCGGATTCTGCGGACCCACTCCGTAGAAGGCGCGGTCGGCGTGGTCTGGATATCTTGAACCGGCTGCAAAAAGACAACACGATTCCCTTGCGGATAACGGATCTGGACGTCGAAGGCGTCCGGGAAGTCGACGACAAGCTCGTGATCCTCGGCAAGCAATTAAAGAGCCCCATTCTGACCAACGATTACAACCTGAACCGAGTTGCTGAGCTGCAGGGAGTAACCGTCCTCAACATCAATGAATTAGCCAACGCGGTCAAGGCGGTCTATCTCCCCGGCGAGACCATGGATGTGCAGGTCATTCAAGAGGGCAAAGAGGTCGGTCAAGGGGTTGCATACCTTGATGACGGAACGATGGTCGTAATTGAGGGTGGTAAAGAAAACATCAACACCACCATCCCGGTTACGGTGACTAAGGTGCTGCAAACTGCCGCTGGGCGAATGATTTTTGCCAAGCCTGACGTCGGCTGAATGCTTCCAAACCCCTGATGTCCCTGCAAATTTACAACACCCTCACACGCAGCAAAGAGGAATTGGAACCCCTGGAAGCCGGTCAGGTCCGTATGTATGTCTGCGGTCCTACGGTATACGACCGCGCCCATATCGGGCATGCCATGTCGACCATAATCTTCGATGTCATTCGTCGCTATCTTGAGTATCGAAACTTTGAAGTTCGGCACGTAATGAATTACACCGATGTCGACGACAAGATCATTAATCGCTCCCGCATCTTAGGTTTTGAGCCTTTGGATCTGGCTGAAAAATACATCAA
>Ga0114947_10000281_pt1 | contig 16772 bp, 19 predicted proteins | sample CR02metaG_FD_99656 | JGI IMG/M metagenome (GOLD analysis project Ga0114947, IMG submission 99656) | Deep subsurface microbial communities from Mariana Trench to uncover new lineages of life (NeLLi) - CR02 metaG | ecosystem: Environmental > Aquatic > Marine > Ocean trench > Sediment ...
ATCCCTCCAGACAGAGTGATAATCTTTGAGTCCTTCTTATCCCAGAGTGAAAGATCGCGAAGCACCTTCTCAATATAGCCTCGGTTGGGTGGTTTTCCGAAGAGACCGCGGCTGAAATTCATAGTAGCCCACACGGTTTCGAATACGTCCGTGGTTAGCTCCTGAGGAACGAGACCTATCTTGGATCTTGCCGCTCGATAGTCTGAAATGATATCATGACCGTCCGCTTCCACCGTTCCCTTGCTCGGATTCACTATCCCGCAAATAATATTGATCAGGGTAGTTTTTCCGGCCCCGTTCGGACCCAAGAGAGCAAAGATCTCTCCCTTGCGGATCTCAAGGTTAATGTTCTTTAGAGCCTCGAAACCCGAGGCGTAGGTTTTACTCAAATTCTTGACTGAAATTATTGTCTGCACTGAAACTCCCTTGTCTCTAAAAATTTTATAGTATATCTGATAATGAGTGTTTCACTTATTAGATTGTAAAAATTAGTAGATTGCTTCAAAAATATTATCGAGTTTACAAAATGTATGAATTATAGTTTAGTGGACTCAATGGTATTAAATTAGGATTGACTCCTAATATTTAATACTTATACTCCTAATAGGAGGAACTACTAAATGACAAACTTAATGAAAGCACTAATATTAAACGCTGTTTTAGTTGTATTATTAGCCGGAGGCTTTATTTATATAAGCGATGTACAAGCGGAGTCTGCTCAGCCTCAGCAAATTACATTTCTTGATGTAGATTTCAATGCTTTTCCGGATTCCGGAATTGAGATAGCTCAAAACTCATGCGGCAGTGAAACATGTACCGACAGTCAGTGCTGCTGTCTTAATATTGATAATGGTAACCAGTGCTGCAGGCCAAATAAGGGCGATAACTGTGTCCAGTCCTGTAAAAAAAGTAAGCCGTGTTAGTGGGTTATAACATTACTAGTGCTACTGGGTTAATTTTCCGTTAATTCCGTCTGAAAACTGGGTGAATTTTCTAGTATTTAGAAGAGAACCTCTTGAAATGGGAAAATTTGTGTTTATTATATCGGTGAAGTAAAAAGATGGGTTTTGAACACCAAAGGGGAGAATTTAAAAATCATGCTTAACACAGAAAATTTAGATAAATATAGAGCTAAAAACTCACGTCACATATACATCGGAGAGCTTAAGAGAACCACTCTAAACAAAGCTGTTGGAGATCTCGATGATACTGAGAAGCAGGACTACACATGCCTTCAGGAGCAGATGTTTTGGGGCAAGGAAAACGGATTTAACCTCGTTCTCACAAGAGATACGGGAACGGTTGATTGCTGGATGATTAGAGATACTGATATGGATAAGCTAAACCCAATATTCAAACAGACAATCTTAGAAGTACTTTAGTAAAGACGCAATATTAAAATAAGAAATTTAACAATTTAAGCCGGATTCAATATTATTGCCTCATTTTTGAGATCGCAGTATTGATTCCGGCATTTTTTTTCGAGTTTGCTCAATATTCTATATGATAGTCGAAATATGTTAATCTTGTGTTGTGAGTCTTACATAATCCTCGGGAGATTATTATGAGTGACCATGAAGAAATTGTTAAAAAACTAAACTTGAAAAAGCAAGAGCTTGAAGAACGTCTTGATAGAGTTGAAGACTCACTCAGAAAAACTCACGCAAAGGACTGGAGTGAACAGGCGCAGGAGCGTGAGAACGAGGAAGTTGTTGAGAAGCTGGATGAAAGTCTTCGTATAGAATTAAATCAGATATATAAAGCTCTATCCCGAGTAGAGAAGAATGAATACGGCGTTTGTGATGTATGTGATGGACAGATCAGAGTAGAACGCCTTGAAGCCCTGCCTTATACCAACCGCTGTTTTAACTGTGCTAGTGAGTTGGAATAATTCTTTCCATAGAAGATCTAACTATTCTCAGTTTAAACTTTCCTCAACGAGGTCATCGCCAGTCTAGTTTTTAGAGTATAAGTTTCCCATTTTTCTTTTATTATGGATTTTAGTGCACCTTTTTCTAAGTATGGAATTCTAAAGCAGTTTTGATTATATTAGGAGTGCAGTAAGTATTTCGCGAGGTAATGAATATTGGCGGTCACAGATGCTCAAATAGAATATCTCGAAGATATGGCGACTCACATTCGTGAGGACATTATTATTATGCTTGAGAAAGCGGGCTCAGGTCACTCAGCCGGTTCACTTGGTACGGCGGATATTTTCTCAACCCTCTATTTTCATGTAATGAAGCATGACCCTAAAAACCTAGACTGGGAAGAAAGGGATAGGTTTGTATTAAGTAATGCCCATATCTGCCCTGTTCTGTACGCTACACTTGCTGAGGCAGGCTACTATCCCAAAAAGGAGATAATGACTCTAAGGAAACTTGGATCAAGGCTCCAGGGTCATCCGCATAAAGGAGCGCTGCCGGGTTTAGAGGCTTCAGGCGGGCCTTTAGCCCAGGGATTATCCATTGCAGCAGGAATGGCAATGGCTGCAAAGATTGACGCAAGGCGCTCCAGAGTATTCTGCATGGTTGGGGACGGAGAGATGAATGAGGGGCAAGTCTGGGAAGCCTTGATGTTTATAAGCAAAAACCGCCTTCATAACTTCACACTTATAGTAGATAGAAATAATATACAGATTGACGGTTTTACAGAGGATGTGATGCCGCTTGAGCCTCTACATGACAAGCTCACGTCTTTTGGATTCCACGTTATTGAAGTAGATGGTCATAATATAAGGAGATTAATCGAAGCATTTGAAGAGACAATTTTTGAAAAGCCTAAAGTTCTTTTAGCGCACACAATTCCTGGCAAAGGTGTGGACTTTATGGAATTTAAGCCCGAGTGGCATGGTAAGCCGCCAAATAAGGAAGAAGCTGATAAAGCAATATCAGAGCTTGAGCAATTAAGATCCTTAGGCGGTAAGATAACCGGTGAGCATGAGTAATAGTCTAAACAAAAAATTTCATTTAGCTGGAAATATTTTTGACAGCCCTGACCAGGTTCCTGCGAGGAACGGCTATGGAGAAGGTGTGGTTCAGGCCGGCTACGCTGACGAGAACGTTGTTGTATTGTGTTGTGATCTCACAGAATCTACACGTAACGCAAAATTTAAAGAGACATTCCCCGAAAGGTTTATCGAGATAGGTATAGCCGAGCAAAATATGGCCGGCATTGCCGCAGGTATGGCATTTTCCGGGAAGATTCCATATATATCCTCCTACGCGACATTTAATCCCGGAAGGAACTGGGATCAGATTCGCATCAGCATCTGCTACAGCATGGCAAATGTTAAAATTATGGGTGCTCATGCAGGGATCTCAGTCGGACCTGACGGTGCCACTCATCAAGCTATGGAAGATATAGCCATTACCAGGTGTCTTCCTAATCTAAAGGTTATTGTCCCATGTGATTATTGGGAGACAAAAAAGGCTGCGATTGCCATTGCAGGTATTGAAAGCCCAGTTTACATGCGTTTTGGTAGGGAAAAGATTCCGGTAATTACGACAGAGAAAACCCCGTTTCAAATCGGAAGAGCAGATACATACAGGGATGGGCAGGATGTAACAGTCATTGCATGCGGGTCTCTGGTTTATGAAGCACTGGTTGCCGCGGAGAAGCTAAGCGGTGATGGAATAGATTTAAGAGTAATAAATTGCCATACAGTTAAGCCAATTGACGAGAAATCTATTATTAAAGCTGCCAAAGAAACGGGGGCAATTGTTACTGCGGAAGAACATCAGGTCCACGGTGGGTTAGGTAATGCGGTAGCAGAGGTTGTTGCTAAGAATAGTCCTGTACCGATGGAATATGTGGCTATGATGGACAGATTCGGCGAGTCTGGCGAGCCAAATGAGCTGATGCACAAATTCGGTCTTGATTCAAAAGGAATAATCAAAGCTGTAAAAAAAGTACTAAGACGTAAATAAGATCCTTTTATCGATTATCTTAATTAAAGTTAATTCTATTAAAGCGTGATTTCGTACCAGATATTTTTTATGTAACCGGCCTCGTCTGTCTCTGCAATCTGTTTTATGATCTCAGGAGTTGAGCCGTCACATTTCCACTCATAAACTGTAGCGCGCCCGGAAGCATACATGGGTATAAAACTCGAACCCGGATTTTCCTGACAGTAGTTAAGCATTCCCTGGTTAGGTTCTTTACTATAATCTCCTCTTTCCTGGCATGGTAGATTGGCCCCAACATTACATGCATAAACATTCCCGTTCATACAGCGCCAGAATGTGCCGTTAATAAATACATCAAGAGGTGCTGATTCGGGAGCACCGAATTCTTGTCTCAGCTTCTCCGCAATTATCTCTGGAACCTTTGGTCCTGTGTATTCAGAACCGGGGGTATCAATAGTTCCCACAGATTTGCAATATTCAAAGGGGTTATCGTAGGTTCTCTCGGTATTGATCTCCTCTTTTGGGTCGCATGATAGAAGAAGTAATCCAAATATAAATATAGTTAACGATAAGGATATAGTTTTAGTATTCAATTTTCCCTCCTTAAAAAAGCAATAGTAAATACATTATATAGAATCTAGAGAATATTCCCAAGCTGACGAATGAAATTTGCAAGTGGTATTAGTTGATGTATGATTTTCACCAAAATATTACCGGTTGGTCAAACTTTGAAAGGAAATATTCCTCTAAGCTGGTCCCATAAAGAAATAGAATGTCCTAAATTCCATTGGGTTAAGCTGCCGTTATCGGGACTCTCGTGGGTTTATACCGCTGAGATTCACTCCAATTACACCATGGAAGATTTGTGTAATAAGCTCGAATCAAACTTCCCAGACGGATTTTTATTACGTGGATGCAGCAGTGAATTAGCCACTTATCTAAACGAAAAAGGTTGCGATTTAATTAGAACAGGGGCCCAAGGGATCATCGATCTAGAAAATTCAAAGAAGCTATCACAAACACTAACCAACCTCGTAAAAAGAGGTGATAGATGGGGTGCGGTAAAAGAGATTCCATTCTCTCAAATTAATCGACAAAGGGTATCTCAATTTATTACCCATACCTCGTATGGAACTAAACCCAAATTACAATACTTGTTCAATAATACTTTTGATTCCCATTGCAGATGTTTTGTGTTCAGCACTCCAGAAGACAAGTGGCTAGGGGTTATTACAGTTTCAGTTTTAGGGAAGCATTATTCTCATACTGAGATGATCCTGCGCGAAAAGAATGCCCCTGCCGGTGTCATGGAATCATTATTTGTTTCTGTTATGAATATCTTAAGGGACGAAGATTTTAAGCATTTCAGCCTTGGCGAGGTTCCCTTTGTATCACCCGAAGCAATGGAAGAAAATAATCTAAGATGTACTGTTAAGCGATCTCTGCATGAATCTTTCTTGTTTAAAGCCGGGCATATATTAAGATTTGCATATAACTATAGAGGTCTCTTTAATTTTAAGAATAAATTTGATCCAGAGTGGAAGCCGGTTTATATCTGCGCGACACCAAAACTGCCTTTCTTAAGCTTAATTGATCTATTTTGTGAAACCAGGTACCTAGCTCTCTCACGTTCAGAATTGATATCTAATATCAAACACTATTCCCGAATATCTGCGAGCGCCGGCTGAGGATCTTATTATTTCAACTCGCCAAATTCCATAGAATTTATTAGACTTATTTTTATAATCAATGAAATATAATATGAGCACCGATTAAGGAAAGAGCTAATATTATTCCGAAATGTAATACACTCCTGTGTGAGACTTCAAAAAATCGGCCTTCAGGCAATCTGAATCCATTTTTAATAATAGTAGGTATAGCTATTATAACGAAACCTAATACAATCACCCAAGAGGTTCTGACAAAGTAGTTGAGTTCCGGCAGTAGAGTTTGAAATGCATATGTAATAATAATGCTGAATAACATAGTGAAGAGAACCAACCTTCTCGGCGGTGAATATAAGAACATCGCTGACATTATGATTATTACAAATCCGATTTTAATATAATAGGACATAGAGTTAAACCAGTGAGTAAGGGGGAATTTGGGGTTCCCGAATTTTACATAAATAACAATAAATGCGAAAAGCGCCCCGGTTATAAAGGATACCATTATCGAATACCTGCCCATGCGCACAATTTGGGATTCGGATGCGGATGGATTTAGATATCTTTTGTATATGTCGATTGACCAGAGTGTTGATACAGAGTTGTAAATTGAGTCTAGAGTGCTCATTAGAGATGCAAATAGGCCGGTCAGAATCAGTCCGCTAACTCCGGCTGGAAGAAAGTTGTTTACAAGTGTCAGATATGTGAGATCCGGGTCTTGAAGCGGGTTGTCTTTTAAAATGCCAGCCAGTGCGATTCCGGGGACAATTATTATGAGCGCCATCACGTATTTTAATACCCCTCCAACCAGAAGCCCAATTTGCGCTTGTTTTAAATCCTTTGCTGCAAGGGCTCTTTGAAGAATTACCTGATTTGCTCCCCAGTAGTTTAAGTTCAATAGCAGCATCCCAAAAATCCCGATCCAGGGCAGCGTGTCGTGATCACTAGGGAGGTGTAAGTGCATTAAATCACCTGTTGTGTTCCATAGCTCAGACCAGCCGCCCAGATGATGAATTGCTACAAATAGAATAACAAAACCACCTAAGACTAATAGGCAAAACTGCACAACATCTGTTCTCACCACAGCTCTTAAACCGCCCATGTATGTATAGACAGCTGAAAACGCGCCTGTGAAAACTATTAGAATTCCTAGTCTTGCTGGAACGCTCAGGCTCGTAGAATTAAATAACTCCCCAAAAACTCCGTTTGCGGCATAAGCTGCCCAAAAGAGAGCTGTACCAAGATACAAGAACGAATACAAAATGATCATGAATAACGAATAAACCAAGGCAACTTTAGCTCCAAGCCGAGCTTCAAAAAACTGTGTAATTGTGATTACCTTCATCCTGAGATAGATGGGTACGAAAACAAATGCGGCGATCAGTATTCCGAATATAGCATTTATCTCAAGGTTAGCCTGAGCGAGTCCAAAGATATATGCTGAGCCGGCCATTGCTATAAAGTGATTAGCCTGCACGTTAGTTGCAATAGTGGAAACTGCGATATAGGGCCATTTAAGAGATCTCGAGCTGAGAAAATATTCTTCTACTCCGACGTCTGATTTTGCTCTGCTCCATATACCTATGATCATTATTACGACGAAGTATGTGAGTATTATGGCTAAATCAAGAATCATTTTTCTTTACGTTTTATACGGATGGGTTTATGATTAGATTTAAAGACTAAATTGTATTTACATAAACCGTTATGCACAAGCCCCTTAGAGATACCAATCTCCCCAAAGGAATATTCAGGCTTCTGATGCGAGTCCCGATTCTGCTTTACCAAGTGGGGCTTGGCCGTATACTGGGAGGTCGCTTTTTAATGTTAACTCATATTGGTCGTAATAGTGGAATACTTAAACGAGTGGTACTTGAAGTGATCAAAAGTGAGCCGGAATCTGGAATATACTATATTGGATCAGGGTGGGGCGAGAAAGCCAATTGGTTCCTTAATATAGAGAAAACACCTGAAGTAAGAGTCCAGGCAAGTAATAACGTGTTTGATGCTGTTGCAATGAGGGTCAGTACTAATCGAGCTTCTGATATTTTATTGGATTATGCGGTAAGAAACCCAACAGCCTTTCGAATATTAGCCGGAAGGTTAATTGTGAGTAAGGATTTAGATATTTCAGAGGAAAGTGCAGCATTATTAGCACAATATATTCCGATTGTAGTGCTTAAACCTGTGAGGTAAGTTTGTAATAGACTATTATTAAGAAGGAGGAGAGTACTATGAAGATAATATGGACATTATTAATCCTGGCTTCTTTTTCATTGCAGGCCGTTTGTTATGATAAAGTTTCCATTACTGTGGTTGCTAAATTAGATGAAACTCAAACTAATAAATCTAGATTAAAAGAGGCTAATAAGAGCTTCACTTATAACGGCAAACCGATTCATCCAGGGTGTGTCGAGCAATTTAATGTAAATTTAGCAGATTCGGGTCCACCAATTGTTAGAGCTGTTGATGTTGCAGCTTGTGTTTCAAGCAATGAATATTTTATGGACTATAAAGTTTCAGACGATGGGTATGTGGGATATGAATATGAAGATTCTGGGGAAAGGTATTATTTTGGATATAAGTATATAGGTAAAGCTTCCGGTGGACTCCATATACTGGATACCAGATCAAGTGGTGGCGGGACCATGGTAGCAATGACAATTTTCCTGACAAGATTTGGTTTGGAGAACTACAGGTTTTTTGATGAGCAGGGAAAATTAAAAATTGAAGAAAGGCTGATAATGAAGTGTATCGGGCAAATCGTCAGAGGCGATAGGGACGTAGGAACAATTGAATTAGAAAATAATAAATTAAAACTCGGAAAGTCACAGTATCGTAAGAAATTAGAGGTTATCAATCTTGACTAATATTTTGCCATGCTTAGTTAATAACAATTTATCATGTATGCTAGGTTTAATGGTGTTAGTCTTGTCTTTTTCTTGCAGTCTACAAGGTGATTCAAATGACCCCATTGAAAAGCTTACAGCCTACTGTATAAGAGAGTGTGTTTTGGAAACCCCTGATTCTCAGATATGTGATACGGAATGTAAATGTGCAGCGAAGAAACTTTCTGAGGAGTTTTCGAAAGAAGAATTCATTAATCTAATGCAAAACATTACTGAAACTAAGACTGATGATGCTTATGCTATAGGCAAATTAAGCACTACTCTTGAAATTTGCAAGACTGAAAGCGAATAAATTATTTTGTTCAAATCAAAATAAGGCTTGGTTTGAATATAAGTTGGGTTGGAAGATAATAATCATTAGTTCAAACCAAGCCTTCCAAATTTATCTAATAATAACTATTGTATACATCTTATCTCTCAAGTTCTACTTTAAACGTATCAGCGAACCTAGTTAATACGTGAAATACACCATTTACCATATTTAGCTCGGCAATCTGAGCATCGTCAAAATATTTTCTGAGTTCGTCCAACGACTCCTGGCTAGCTGCCACATTCTGTGCCAGTTCTTTTGAGAATCTCACAACGGCTTTTTCCCTATCATCAAAAGCAGGGCTGGTTTCATCGGGCGTAGCCGCGAGCTTTTCATCCGTGAGGCCGGCTTTTTTCCCGGCTGCAGTATGGTGAGTGGTACAGTAGTTACAACCATTGAGCTTGCTAGTGGTAAGAATAGCTAGCTCTTTAGTAGCATTATCTACTTTACTTGGACCCAATGCTGCGCCTAAGAATGGCATAAAACCCATAAACAACTCAGTGCTGTTTGCCATTCCTTTTAATACATTTGGTACTATTCCAAATGTTTTCTCAAGCTGTTCATAAACAGCTTTTACGTTATCAGGAGCGTTCTCCTTTTCTACATATGCAATTCTAGCCATAGCTTAATGCCTCCTTATAAATGTTTTATTTGAATGACCGTTCAACAACTAGTCAAATTTTTTTTTAATGTAAAGCAGATAAAATTACATTTACTACATCTTTCATTTGCTTGCTATCCACTGCTGATTTTCCTGTAACAATTATTCCATGTGTGCTGGTCGCGAGAAAATGTGAAAGTACTTGTGTATCCGTATCCTTTGGCAATTCTTCCTTTTCAACTGCTTTATTCAAACAGTTAAGAAATGCAGTTTGTATTCTGTCCAGTATAAACCTTACTGTTTCTGTAACCTTTTCATCATGGGGAGCAAGTTCTACTACGGTATTACTAATTAAACATCCTCTTGTTTTTCTGTCCGGTGGTGTGTTTACAATAGATTCAAAAAATAATTTAATGTTCTCTAGCGGTGAACCCGGGGATTCGAGTACTTCAATCGTTTTAGATGTGACCTCCTCAGCATAATATTCAACCGCCGCAATAAATAGTGCGTGTTTGTCTCCAAACGTATTATAAATACTACCCCTTTTTATACCCATCTTATCGACCAGGTCCTGGATACTGGTTGCCTTGTATCCCTTTTCCCAAAAGAGGTCCATAGCTTTTGAAAGTGTTTCCTCTCTGTCAAATTCGTATGGTCTACCCATGATTACCTACAATATATCTTATCTTGAACGTTCAATCAACAATTTTTGCCTATTAGATTCAAATATTTCAATTTGTCGTTGGAGCATATTTTATACCCAGAGGCTGGCCAACTTCGGGTTTACTCACTTTCCATATCCAGCCGTCATAAATAAAATGCAAGAATGAAGATCCTGTTATATAAATTCCAAGCGCAGGCTCATTTATATTTACACCTGCAAAACTAATTCCTGCAAGAAATAGTGTGAATATTCCACTATAAGCCCATTGCTTTCTTGAAATCTTTGAAAAAAGGTTTGTAGTTTGGGCTTTCTTTTTGTATTTAGAATTAACGAATACGTTCACAAAAGCTATATATTCAATTGCATGTGAAAAACCAAATACCACAAATCCTACAATTAGCGAATAGAAAAAAATTGAATATAAAATAAGTACGGAAAATACAAATAAATTCTTTGGAATACTAATTTTATCCCAGTTTTTTAGCTCTTCGATTATATAAGCAATGGTAAATAAAATTGCCACAGCTAGTGCAAAATATGAAAGTAAAGTGAATATATGAAAGTAATCTCCTAATGGGGTTAAGAGAGATTGTCCGACCGGATATTGAGCTAAAAGGTCCTTATTCTTTTCGCCAAGGGCTAAAAACAGATATACAAACCACGAATAAATAATTCCTTTGTCTAACCAAGCTTTGCCGTAACCGGCCTTTCTGGAATATATTCTTGTAAAACCGTACTTCTGGGCTATGGTGTGGGTACATGGTCCAGACGACTGATATAGCCAGTAATATTGTGAAAAAACCAAGAAGAAGAGAAAGTGCTGTTATCAATAAAAACGCAACTGGCAATAGAATATAACTCCACTTTCGTTTTGTAAATTCTTCTTTTTGACCATACACAAGGGCAAAAGTGTAGTGTCTGTGGATAAAACTGGTAACTAAAACAGCGATAATTAGCGCCCCGTAATGTTTATTAAAGACCACAAACGCTAGGAATAGAATTATCCAACCGAAGCTCAAATAGAATAAATCGAATTTCGGGTTTTTAATCCAGTATTTAGCGGGTTGGGCGATTGTACTCATCAATAATTAATTTACTTGATTTACTATCCTTATTACAAGTTCCAGAGTAAGAAGCTATCAATATTCTCCCAACGGATACATTATGGGTTTGCATTCTTTCGGAAGTCTCTTCTGAGTACTCGGCACACTTTTTCTTTTCCTCTTAATACTTCCGTCTGCTCTAAACCACGAATCCAGATCACCTCCGCATCCATCTCCTGATATCTCTATTGGTTTTTGAGATTCACATAATGAGTTTTCCTCAGGGCATCGTAGTCGAACATGAAAGTGACCATCATGCCCATACCATGGACGTGTCTTGCCTAACCATAACTCTCCGGGATAGACTCTGCATAGTCTTCTTTTGATCACAGGATTAATAAAAATTCGATCTACTCGTGTATCTGAAGCCGCTAGTTTTATAATCTCACCGTGAATAGGGCTCCATTTGAATTCATCTATTCTCATTTCGTCAAATGTAAGAACCGATTGGGGATGGATATGTTCTCTTTCTGTTATTGTAAGAGTACGGTTTCTTGCAATCGGATGCTGCCATAATAAAATATCAGCATCCAGACCTATTTGGTGGCTACTGTGGTCATCAAGTATAGGGCCACCGGTTTGTTGTGATATATCAGCTATTAAAAGGGTGCCGTTAAGCTCTTTCTTTACTTTTTTGCTTAGCGATTCTATATAGGTGATTGTTTCGGGGTTACCATAATAACGCCCTCTGCCGAGTCTTATTACTTGATAACCGTCCCCGTCTATGCTCAGCGTAGCAGAGTTCCTTATGCAACCTGACGTGTAAGAACCGATTGATTCTGAAATACCAAGCTCACTGGCCAATGTCTCGTCGCTGTATTGAATAATTGCCAATGGAAGAGCCGCTATAAGAAGAATGATTAGTCTCATATCTGCGATTATATTATCATCAACAGGGATGAATCCAATACCAAAGCATAATAAAAGTGTTATATGCAATATATTAAACTAAACGGTTGACAATGATTTTTATTTGAGTTATTATCAACTACATGGTTGATGAAAATTCGGGATTTATAGATAGAGTTTTTTATGCTTTATCAAATACAACGCGCAGGAACATTGTTCTCGAGCTTACTAAAAAAGATTTAACTGTAAACGAGCTTGCAAAAAAATATGATATGACTCTTCAGGGAGTATCAAAGCATATACATGTATTGGTCAGATCAGGACTTGTTGTTCAGACAAAGCAGGGCAGGACAAAATACTGCAAATTTAACTATCAACATTTGAGCAAAATTTCTGAATTACTAGAGCAGTATAGGGCGTTTTGGGAAAGAAGGCTCGATGCCCTAGATGAATATTTTGAAAAGAAAAAATAAAAGAGGACTAATAAATTATGAGTGATAATACCGTAGTGGTTAAAAAGCTTATAAACGCGAGTAGGGAAGAGCTATTTGAAGCATTTACCAATCCTGAAATCATGAGTAAATGGTTTTATCCTGAAGACGATATGTCGGTTGATGTAGCAAACGAGTTTCACGTAGGAGGTACTTATACACTGAAAATGTATGCGAGTAATGGAGATATATATACCCATGTCGGCGAATATAAAGAGATAATTCCTCCGGAAAAACTTGTTTTTACCTGGAACTCTGACTTCGTTCAAAATACTGTAGTTACTGTTACTTTTAGTGAGATGGAGTCAGGTACTGAAGTTACAATATCCCATGACCTGTTACCTGCTGGAGAAATGACTGAAAACCACAGAAAGGGTTGGGGCGGCTGTTTAAGCAGGCTTGGAACTGTTGTTGCTAGTTAAGAGCATAAGGTTTTTGTAAATACACTAAAGTTTTAGGAGGTTTAAAATGAATAGGGTTTTAATGCTAGCGGTTTTAGGAATATGTTTAATATTAGTCGCATTTGATTTTGTTGGTGCTGATGAGAACAAAGAGCAAAGTATGGAATATATGAAGCCCTATACCGGCTCGGCGGAGCTTGAGAAGATGAAATCTCTTTCAGGCACCTGGACAGGAACTGGCATGATGCAAGGTCAGGAAACCCCTGTTACAGTGGAGTATAGAACCACAGCTGGGGGTAGTGCGGTTGTGGAAACCATTTTCCCCGGGACGCCCATGGAAATGGTCTCAGTCTATTACGAAGAAGACGGGAAATTAGTTATGATGCATTTCTGCATGTTGAAAAACCAGCCTGTCCTGGGTCTCAAAAAATCAGATCAAAATACACTTGAGTTCGATTTGATAGGCGGCACAAATATGGATTCCTCTAAAGATATGCATATGCACTCTGCGGTTTTTACGTTTATAGATGAAAATAATATGACCCAGACATGGACTCCGTATCAAGACGGCAAAGCAATGGAAGGTGCCAGTACATCTACTTTGAGCCGGGCAAAGTAAAAATTCCCTATAGTTATATAACGCTCTAGTTATATTTTTGCCTAGCCTTCTTTATCTCCATCTAAAATAATTGGTTATAATTATATTAGGCGCAGAAAACCAAGAATATTCAATATAGAAAGGAGAAACGGAGATGAAAAGGACTAGAAACCTTCTTATACTTTTTGTATTTGTATCTTTAATTTCTATTCTATCGATAGGCGGCTGTAACAAAAACGGATCAAACGGCCAGCCCATTCCTCAAGATATCAGAGCAATTTTTAATAAGGCATTATACGATGGAGGATTCTGGGCTCTCAGGGTCGTAGATTTGGAAACAGGTGAAGTAATCTATAACCAGCGCTCGAACGACAAAATTTTCATAGCATCTGTTAGAAAAGTTTTCACAATAGGGGAAGCACTTAAAGAGTTTGGGCAGAACTTTATGTTCACAACGCCTATCCACAGGCAGGGATCAGTTAACGAAGAAAGTGTGCTTGAGGGTGATCTTATTCTTGTAGCCACAGGAGATTTCACGATGGGAGGAAGGAGAAATCCCAATGACACCATGGCAGTTACCAACTTTGACCATAACGATGCTAATAATCTTGGGAATGCTGTGTTAACTGCCCCAGACCCACTACAAGGATATAAAGACCTCGCAAAGCAGATAGCAGATTCCGGTGTTATCAGAATTACGGGGGAAATAATAATAGATGACAGATTGTTCCAGCCTTACTTATTTAGAGATGAATTTGATATAAGGCCTATATTTGTTAACGATGACGTTGTTGACGTAATCGTTGATCCGGGTGCACCGGGTGGTCCTGCTGTGGTAGACTCGAGACCAAAGTCAGTAGCGTTCAATGTAGAGTCTAATTTGCAAACTCTAGCCACTGGAATGGTTAACGATATTGAGCTTGACCCAGAAGTACCAGAATGCTTCGGGATGCTCGGTTGCATGGGTACTGTATCAGGTGAAATATCGGCTAACTTAATTCCACCATTAACTGATGCTTTCCCGATAATACAAATTTTCAGAATATCTGATCCTTCTTCATATGCTCGAACGGTTTTAATTGAAGCTCTAATAGAAGAGGGTGTTGAGGTTGATGCACCTGTTGTGGCCAAGAACCCTTCCCAGCTTCTTCCACCAAAAAATTCATATACGCCAAATACGATTCTGGCTGAGTATGTATCTCTTCCTTATTCTGAGTATGCCAAACTTGTATTGAAAGTGAGCTATAATCTCGGAGCTGATACTAGTTTGCTTCTGTGGGGACTGACCCAGGGAGTTGATAATATGGACGATGCTTTAGTTATAGAGAGGGAAAATCTCATAGATAATATAGGTATCCCAGGTGATGAGTTTATGTTTTTTGACGGTAGCGGCGGAGGTGATACAACTGCTACCAATAAAGCAGTATTACGTATGCTCGAATATATAAGTAAGCAGTCTTTCTTCCCTGACTACCTTGAATTATTACCAATACTTGGTGTGGACGGATCACTTTCTTTTGTAACCGATTTTGAAGCCGATCCTACTCTAGCTGGTGCAAAGGGAAACGCTTATGCCAAGACAGGCACTAAAATTACTGGTAGTGAGCAAGGATTATTTCTTGATGGCCAGGCACTTGGGGGATATATAGACGCTAAGAGCGGAAAACGGCTCATTTATCACCTGGCAGTAAACAATGTGCCTCTCGGATTTGATATTACAAATGTTCTGCAAGTGTTTCAAGACCAGGGCACTATCACTGCAATCATCTGGCGCGATAATTAGTTTTTTTATAGAGGGAGATTTAAGTATGAAAGTGTATAGGACTTCTTTATCACTTGCTTTAATAGTTTCTATAATTTCTATTCTGTCAGTAGGCGGTTGCAATAAAAACGGTAATCAAGCACAGCCTATACCCGATGAGATCCTCGCAATAATGAACAAGCCCAGATACGCAGGCGCTGTTTGGAGCTTAAGGGTGATTGATCTTAAAACTGGAGAATTGATTTATAACTTAGAGCCAAATCTTGTTCTGCTTACAGGTTCTCTCAGAAAAGCTTTCTCATCTGGAGTGTCGCTCAATGAATTGGGAGCTGACCACAGATTCAAGACCCCGGTTCATCGTCAGGGCGAGGTTGATGGAGAGGGTATCTTACAAGGCAATCTCATATTAGTTGCCGATGGTGATTTAACTCTTGGCGGCCGGGTAACCCCTCAAGACACTATCCAGTTCACTGACTTTGACCATGTTGACGCAAACGCCATAGGTAGCGCGGTTCTAACTCCACAGGACCCGCTTATAGGGTTAGACGACTTATCTCAGCAAATTGTTGATGCAGGCATTAAGGAGATCAATGGTGATATCATAATTGACGCGCGGCTTTTCGATGAGTTTGTTGTTCCTAATAGGAAGAGGTTAATTTCTCCAATTATCGTAAATGAAAACTTAATAGATGTTACTATTATTCCGACAGAACCTGGTCAGCCTGCGATGGTCGATTGGCGCCCAAAGAGTGCTGCTTTCGATATTCAGGCAAATGTAATGACAGTAGGTCAAGATGAGGAATTGGATATTGAGCTATCAGAGCCGGACTCATCTTGTTTTGAATCAGCGGTATGCGTCGGGATTGTAGAGGGACAAATACCTGCAGGATTTAAACCTGATTTGCCTGAAGTGGGAACACTAATTCAAACATTTCAAATTGAAGGCCCTTCAGCCTATGCCCGAACTGCTTTTATAGAAGCTCTCCAAAGAGCTGGTGTTATAGTAAATACGAATCTGGTAGGGCCAAATCCCGAAAATAAACTTCCGCCTCAAAATTCATATAGCCCTGAGACCCAGGTTGCCGAGTATGTGTCCCCACCATTCTCAGAGTATGCAAAGCTTATTGTAAAAGTAAGCCATAATTACGGCGCAAATGTGAGTCTAATACTTTTTGGACTAGCTAAAGGTGTAAGAACGGTTGAAGGTTCGCTACAGCAGGAAAGAATTACGTTAATAGACGATTTTAAAATTCCGGCAAACGGGTTTAATTTCCCAACAAACGGAAGTGGAAGTCCTGATAGCGAAGCTTCACCTAGAGCTGTTACAACTCTTCTGAATAACATGAATGAGACAGACGTGTTCGATCATTATTTCAGTTCATTTCCTATAATGGGCGTAGATGGATCTCTTAGATTTGTGGATGTAGGAAGCCCTGCTACAGGTAGAGTCCGCGGGAAAACAGGGACATCTGTTGGATTTAATTCTGATACTCAGCAGTTCATTTTAAT
>Ga0114947_10000283_pt1 | contig 16760 bp, 11 predicted proteins | sample CR02metaG_FD_99656 | JGI IMG/M metagenome (GOLD analysis project Ga0114947, IMG submission 99656) | Deep subsurface microbial communities from Mariana Trench to uncover new lineages of life (NeLLi) - CR02 metaG | ecosystem: Environmental > Aquatic > Marine > Ocean trench > Sediment ...
CGTTGAAGCTCTTCAAATACGCGAACGAACTCAGTCCGGCGCCGAAGTCGTCCAATGCAATCTGGCAGCCGCGTTCTCGAAGTCGGTTGATGAAGGATTTCGCTTTCTTCAGATTCGATACTGCCGCTGACTCAGTGATCTCAAAACAGAAGCACGACGCAGCAAGTTCGCTGCGATCGATCTCCTGCTCGATAAACTTTAGGAAATCGTTGTCGCCGAGTGACTGCCCCGACAGGTTCATCGCGAAAATGGCGTCTTGTTCTTCGACAAAGGCGCGAGCAGCGGACAGTCTCGCAATCGTGTTCGAAACGACCCAGCGGTCGATCTGCGGCATCATCCGGTAGCGTTCGGCCGCAGAGAACAGCGCGTCGGTTTCGATAAGACCACCTTCTCCATCCTCCATGCGCAGCAGCACCTCGAAACGTGGATTGGTCGACTCTCCAGACAGGCAAGTAATCGGCTGCGCCAGCAACTCGAACTCATCACCATCCAGCGCCTGCTGAATTTGCGCAACAAGCTGCATATCGTCAAAGCGTCGCACGACGCTGCGATTACTCTCATCGAAAATCTCGATGCGATCGCGACCGTGCTCTTTCGCCGCTTCGCATGCCATGCGGGCTGTTGTTAACGCGCTGCCTTCGTCGTCTACATTACGGTCGAACCCTGCAATTCCGACGCTCATCGTGACCTGCAACGATTTATCACCCTCCAGATAACGCAGCGATAACATCCTTTTTCGCAACTTATTGGCATAGTCCAGCGCCGCATTCGAGCTGGCGTGTGTCAACAACATGCAGAAATCGTCACCAGTCAGCCGCGACAACACGGCACTCTTGGGCAAGTCTTCTTCGAGCAGGCGCGCAAATCTCAAAATCACCTCGTCGCCAGCCTTGCGACTAAAAGTGTCGTTAACGAGCTGCAAGTTGTCGAGATCAAGATAGATGATTTGATGCGTATCGTCATTGGACGTCAATGCGCCAAAGGATTCATGCAATTGCGCCTCAAAACCCGAGCGATTCATCAGTCCCGTCATCGCGTCGAACGACTGCTCGATGACGTACTCAACCTTGCGGCCAATGTGGGACATGAAGCGTTTATCATTTTTCGTAAATTTACTGTGATCGACGCGACCCAGTTGCGCCAGTATTCCTTCGATATTGCCCTGCTTGTCAAGTAGCGGGCACAGCAAAGCCTGGTACCCGTCTTCGGCGGCGCTACTTTCTTCGCCAACGGCCGGAATCTCGAAGATAACGGGTTTGCGCTGTCCGTCCAGCTTCGGCATCAGCTGATCAACGAGATAGCGATCGAGAACTTTTCGGTTAACGTTTTTCCAACTCGAATGCGTCGCGCTGATGCGAATTCGCTTCGAGGGAATGAGCAAAACACTGTAGTTGATACCCAGGTAACGGCCACTCCGGCCAACCAGCTCAGCCAGGTTGGAGTGTCGGCCGGACGCGCCATGTATTTTTTCATTGACTGCGTAGACGAATTCGAGTTCTTTCTCAACATCGGCCACGCTGCGCTCGAGATCCCGAATCTTCGTGCCAATTCGAATGCTCTCGCTGATCATCTCGATCGCCGGTTCAAGAATACCTTTGAGGACTTTTGGATTGAATGAAGACGATTTGCCATCGTTCTTGGAGAACAACGCGACCAACAAACCGGCCGGCGCATTGTCATCACCCGGCACCGGTAGCGTCAGCACAGTGCGACCCGATGACAATGTGCGACGCACGGTTTCATCCTTTTCGATCAGTTTGTCAATTACCTCGCGGGGCAGATCCGCAACAAAGCTGTCAATTTCGAAATCTTCGGCACCATCACTACTCCAGATGCATTGCTGTGCCTGGTCGTAGAAATAGAATACCTGCGCACGAGGCACAAGCGAGTGCAGCAATCCCCCGGCATTGCCGATGTTGTTTTCTTGGTCGAGCGTTTGACTGGCTTTTGGCACGTCGTTCCCGGGCAAGATTATTCATGAAATCAATGCCCAACGATGCCAGCGGCACGGCCTGTCTGCTGTGACTTATGTCTCAGGTGTAGCTCGTGTTGCCTTAAATTCAGCCGTTTATGTGTTTTTTGCAGCGGCCGGTCACAAATTATCGAGCCATTCGTCGTCCGAGCCTTCATTGACGCCCTCGAAAAGCGGCGTGCTGAGGTAACGCTCACCGGTATCAGGCAACATGGCAAGAATGACCGACCCCTTCGGCGCTTTCTCGGCCGTCGCCAAAGCAGCCGCCAAAGTAGCGCCTGACGAGATGCCGGTGAAGATGCCTTCTCTGGCCGCCAGCTCTCTCGACACCTCGATCGCCCGTTCGTCGGTGACAGGAAGCAGATCATCGAAGATTTCTCGATTCAGAACATCGGGAATGAAGTCAGGTGTCCAGCCCTGAATCTTGTGCGGCGCCCACTCGGCGCCGGCAAGCAATGCTGCTCCCGCCGGCTCCGTCGCTACAATCTTGATGTCGGGCCGCGCCATTTTCAGAACTTCTCCGGCTCCCGTCAATGTTCCGCCAGTGCCGTAACCTGTCACCCAATAGTCGAGGCGCATGCCAGCGAAGTCGCTGAGAATTTCAGGGCCTGTCGTTTGGCGGTGATATTCCGGGTTCGCCTCATTCTCGAATTGCCGTGCGAGAAACCAACCGTATTTAGCGGCCAACTCTTCGGCCTTTTTGACCATGCCCGTACCGCGCTCAGCGGCCGGTGTAAGAATGACCTTGGCCCCCAATCCGCGCATGATCTTGCGGCGTTCGATAGAAAACGAATCTGCCATTGTGGCGACGAATTGATATCCCTTGGCCGCACATACCATCGCCAGCGATATTCCGGTGTTACCCGACGTTGCTTCGACGACGGTTTGACCGGGTTTCAGCGTACCGCGCTTCTCGGCGTCATTGATGATCGCGATAGCCAACCGGTCTTTCACCGAGGCGAGTGGATTGAATGACTCGACCTTGACGTACAAGTCGACGTGCTCTGGCCCCATTCTGTTGAGGCGAACGATCGGCGTCTTGCCGATGGTGTCCAGAATGTTGTTGTAGATCATTTTGTTAACCTTTTTTCTTGGATCTTGAATTCAGGTTTAGCATATATCCGTGACGATTGCGGCATTGGCGATTGTCCTGCGGTACCAAGCGCGGCTACCTCGCCAACGATAAGGATTGCGGGAGCGGCGATGCGATGTGCTTCGGACAGCAAGGTCAGTTGTCCCAGCGTGCCACGAATGACACGCTGCTGTGGCGTCGTGCCCTTCTCTATGACTGCAACCGGCGTATCTGGCGAGCGCCCATTTTCGATCAGATTATTCATCAGCGCGGGAAAGCGCCGTACCGCCATGTAAAACGCCAGCGTCTGCCTGTCTCTGGCCAGTGAGGCCCAGTCGAGGTTGTCTATCGAATTCTTGCCATGAGCGGTTACAAATACGACCGATTGTGATAGATCCCGATGTGTTAGCGGAATACCTGCGTAGGCTGCACAGCCGGCGGCCGCAGTAATTCCAGGCACCACCTGATAATGGTGGCCCGCTGCGTCAAGCGCCTCAGCCTCTTCGCCGCCACGACCAAATATGAACGGGTCTCCGCCCTTTAATCGACAGACCCGTTTACCCCTGCTGACAAGATCCACCAGTAGTGCGTTGATCTCATCCTGAGAATTTGCCTGACCGCCCGGCGTCTTACCGACGGAAATGAGATCAGCATCGCGCCTGGCCAACGCCAGCACTTCAGCAGATACCAGGCGGTCGTGCAAAATGACGTCCGCCGTCTGCAGGATCTGCAGCGCGCGAATCGTAAGTAATCCCGGATCGCCGGGACCGGCCCCGACCAGCCAGGCTTCGCCGGCACAGGTAATTCCGGCGTCATCCAGCAGCTCCGCCATTTGCGCCTCTGCTGCAGGAATATCTCCGGCGATCGCGAGGCTGGCCGCTGGGCCATCGAAAACAGATTCCCAGAATCGCCGCCGGCCGAGAAGATCATCGAAGCGGCCGCGCACACGGTCGCGCCACTGTCGCGCCAGCACGGCAAGCGTCGACAGTCCGGCCGGCAACAGTAATTCTATACTGGCGCGCAGTGTGCGAGCGAGAACGGGTGCTGCGCCACCCGATGAAATCGCGACGATGATCGGACTACGATCCACGATGGCGGGCGTAATGTAACTGCAGTTATCGATGTCATCGACGCCATTGCAGAAAATCCCTGCTGCGGACGCGCAGCGGTAGACGGCTCTCTCTACCAGCGCATCGCCGGTCGCGCTTACAACGAGCCAGTGGCCGAGTACATCGGCGGATCTGAATTTCCGCCGCACGAGCTGGTAACCGTTTTCCGAGGCCAGGGTGCTCAGCGAATCGCCGAATTCCGGCGCAACAATTTTGAGTCGTGCACCGGCCGAGGCCAGCAGCCGCACCTTACGCAGAGCAACGTCACCGCCGCCGACAACAAGGCAGGGGCGATCGCGTAGATCGAGAAACGCGGGAAAGTAGTCCACTGATGCATCCGTGACTTGGGGACCGTCACTATATCGGTAGCTCCAAGCCCCCAAAAGACGGGCTGTTTCTGCCGATATAGCAATTGGTTATAAGAATCTGGTATACGTAGTACAGGAATTGAAACTGAACGGATTTGTGTTGGTCATAACCTTGAACAACCTGAAGAATACCCATCAATGAAACTGCAACAACTAAAATACCTACTGGCTATTGTCGACAACGGTTTGAATATCACCGCTGCCGCAGAACGTATGTACACAAGCCAGCCCGGCGTTAGCAAGCAGCTGAAACTCCTCGAAGAAGAGCTGGGCATGCAGTTATTCACACGCAAAGGCAAAAGCCTTGGTGGCATAACGCCTGCCGGCCATCAGGTCATCGGTCGGGCAAGAATCATCATGCGCGAAGCCGAAAATATCCGCAGTCTGGCCTCAGACTACTACGAGGAAAAGGAGGGTTCGCTATCGATTGCAACGACGCACACGCAGGCTCGTTACGTGTTGCCCGATATCGTGGCTGAATTTCGTAAGCGGTTCCCAAAGGTCGGGCTCAACCTCCACCAGGGAACCTCTGAACAAATCGCCGACATGGTAGCCGCCAATGATATCGACTTCGCGATTGCTACGGGCTCGAGTGAGCTGTTCGCCGATTTAATGTTAGTGCCGAGCTACCGCTGGGACCGCGCAATCGTCGTTCCAAAAGGCCACGACCTCACCAAGCTTAATCGCAGAATTACGCTGCATGATCTTGCTAAGTTCCCGCTCGTCACTTATGTGTTTAGTTTCGGTGGGCAATCTTCGCTGAAGCGCGCATTCGAGGACGAAGGCCTGGAGCCCGACGTCGTCTTCACGGCTCGCGATGCCGACGTCATCAAGACCTATGTTCGAATGGGCCTGGGTGTCGGCATAGTCGCGAGCATGGCAGCCGATTGCACGAACAATAAAGACCTGCAGGTGATCGATGCGGAAGGGTTGTTCCCACGCAGCACAACCTGGATCGGCTACCGGAAAGACGCGGTGCTTCGTCGCTATATGTTTGATTTTATTCAATTATTTGCGCCGCACGTCTCGTCTCAGCAGCTCGACAACATTCGTCGCGCGACGTCGCAGGAAGACATCGATGAAATGTTCGACGCATCGAAATTACCGGTCCGCGGTGGCTGCGAGGAAGGCGTTACTGAAGCTGCCTGAAATTCTTTATGCGGACTTCACCTCGGCAATCGACTTGCCAAAATCCAGTTCGTGCAGGCCACATTCACGCTTGAGTCCAAAGAAACGCGTTTCCTCGATTGAGTCGACTTCTGCCAGCGATTTCGTCGTGTGTACGTCGCCGATCGAAACGTAGCCTTTTTCCCACAACGGGTGATACGGCAGCTTATGTTCTTGCAGATAATTGAAAACATCTTTGTCGGTCCAGTCGGCGATCGGGTACACCTTAAATCGATCGCCCGACGACTCAATGAACGGAATTTTCGCCCGATCGATTGACTGGTTGCGTCGCAGTCCGGAAAACCACGTACCGACATTCAGTTCTTCGATTGCACGTTGCATCGGTTCGACCTTATTGTTCTGGTTATAGTCCTCAAGACCACGCAAGTCCTGTTCCCACCGTTTACCGTATCGAGCCTCTTGCCAGGCGTTCGAAATCTCTGGCTGGAAGACTTTGAGGTTAAGCGCCAGCCGGTCGGTCAATTCGTCGATGAACCGATAGGTTTCCGGGAACAGGTAACCCGTATCGATCAGCACGACCGATATATCCGGTTTCTGTCGCGTTACGAGATGCAACATGACGGCAGACTGAGCACCGAAGCTGGAACTTACAATATGTTGCCCCGGCAATGTTCTTAGCGCCGATGCAACTCTGTCTTCAGCTGTCATGGATATGCCTCCCTGCCGTTACTTCCCGCACTGCGCCGGTACGGACAAGGAAATCGCCGAAATGCTCAGCCTCGTTCTTGTCCGCAGCAAATCTTGCGAACAACGGGTCAAGCGCTGCCAGAATTTCTTGTTCGTTCGCATTATCGAGGTAGGGTGCGCCCAAACGCTCGCCGGCAAATCCTGCGCCCAGGAATATCGTGTATCGACCGGGGCCCTTGCCGACCAGTCCAATCTCTGCGATATACGGTCGCGCGCACCCATTTGGGCAACCCGTCATGCGTATCGTTATCGGCTCATCGGCGAGGCCATGCAGTTTCAACCCGGCATCCAGCTTGTCGATCAGCGACGGCAGATAGCGCTCGCTTTCGGCCATAGCCAGCCCGCAGGTCGGGAACGCAACGCAGGCCATGGAATTGAGTCGCAGCGGACTAGCGCGCGTACTGTTTTTGATACCGTGCTCGACCAGTATCGATTCAATTTTCTTTTTGTCCGCGCCAGCAACCTTGCTGATGATCAGATTCTGATTCGGTGTGAGTCGAAATTCCACGTTATGCAGTTGCGCAATAGTGCGTAGCCCACTGAGCAATCGTCGATCACCGACATCGCCTATCCGACCGTTCTCTACGAACAATCCGTAGTGCCAGGCACCGACATCGTCCTGCTGCCAGCCGTAAACATCGCCATTCGCGACAAATGCGTATTTTTCCGCCGCTGCAAACGTCACTCCGGAACGCTTTTCGACCTCTTCACGAAACCACTCAACTCCACCATCATCGATCGTGTACTTGAGGCGTGCATGCTTGCGATTGGTTCTGTCGCCGTTATCGCGCTGCGTCGTGACGATCGCCTCGGCGACCGCAAGCACATCTTGGAATTTGATAAACCCAAGGACGTCGCCGAGTCGCGGGTAGGTATCGGTTTCGCCATGGCTCATGCCCATGCCACCGCCAACCGTCACGTTGAACCCGGCAATGCTTCCATCTCTGATTATCGTTATGAAGCCCAGGTCCTGGGCAAACACATCCACGTCGTTCTGCGGTGGAATGACAAACGCTACTTTAAATTTGCGCGGTAGGTAGGTATCACCGTATATCGGCTCAATCTCGGCTTTCGACGATTGAATTTTTTCGCCATCCAACCAAATCTCGTGGTACGCACGACTTTTCGGCATCAGGTGTTCGGACAGTGCCTCGGCGTACTGTTGAACTTCACGGTGTATCGACGATAACGAGGGCAGCGGTGGCGACATGACATTGCGATTCACGTCTCCGCATGCCGCAATTGTATCGAGTGTCAACTGGTTGATCTCGGCGATCGTCTGTTTGAGGTTGCGCTTGACGACACCGTGATACTGGATCGCCTGGCGGGTTGTCAGACGAATCGTTTGATTGGCGTGCGTCGTCGCAATTCGATCCAGACCTAACCATTGGGTAGTCGTCAGGAGCCCGCCAGGGATACGCGCCCGAATCATGAAGCTGTACGCTGGCTCGAGTTTCTGGCGTTTGCGCTCGCTGCGAATGTCGCGGTCGTCCTGCTGATAGATGCCATGGAATTTGGACAACTGAGTATCGGGCTCGGAAATTGCTCCTGTCAGCGGATCGACAAGCCCTTCCGCGATCGTGCCGCGCAGATGCCGACTCGCTGCTTTGATGTTCTCGACTTCCGTCACGCCTTGACCGCTCATCAGTACACGTCGCGCTGGTAGCGCCCTGCGGCGCGCAGCTCCTTGAGCTTCTCTGCAGCCGCACCCTCGTCAAGACCGCCGTGAGAAACAAGTACGTCGATAAGCGCATCATTGACGTCCCCCGCCATTACCTTGGCGTCACCACAGACGTAAATAGCCGCACCTTTTTGAATCCATCGATACAACTCGGCACCGTTTTCACGAATCCGGTCCTGCACGTAGATTTTCTGTCGTTGATCGCGTGAAAATGCGACGTCGAGTCGCTGCAGGCGCCCCTCTCTCAGGTGTCGTTGCCATTCGAGCTGGTACAGGAAGTCGCTACCGAAGTTGCGATCGCCGAAGAACAACCAGTTACCACCCTTCGCATTCTGTTCGGCACGCTCTTCCACGAATGCACGAAACGGAGCAACACCGGTACCGGGGCCGATCATGATAATCGGGACGTCAGGTCCGGGTAGCCGAAAACGGGTATTGCGTTCTACGAACACCGAGACCGTGTCGCCAGCTTGCGAGCGATCGGCCAGCTGCGTGGACGCGGCACCCCAGTGTTCTCTGCCAAAAGCGTCATAATGCACTGCCGCGACAGTCAGGTGAACTTCATCAGGGTTCGCAACAAGGCTCGATGATATCGAATACGACCTCGGGATCAGGCGGCGTAACATGTCAACAAATTGTTGTGCGTCGATTGCGGCCGGATACTGGCGAATAACGTCAATAATTTGATGGTTGTCCACGAAACCGGTAAGTGTTGACGGATCTCCTGTATCCAGTAACAACGACAACGTTTCGTCACCTGCAACGGCAGCCCAGGCTCGCAGGAACCCCAGATTAATGGCCGTAATCTCAAGTGACTGTCGTAATGCGTCTGCCAGTTTTAGCGATTCATTGCGTACGGAAACGACAGCGTCACTTTCCAGGCTTAGCACCGACAGCAATTCCGCAACCAATTGCGGTGGGTTCTCCACGACAACGGCCAGGGAATCGCCTGGCTCGTAGGTCAGCCCGGAGCCTTCAATCGACAATTCGATGTGGCGGACGTCCTTGCTCGAAGATCCACCGGTTATTTTCTGATTGACGAGAACTTCGGCCGGAAAAGGGTTGTTTTTATCGTATGCCGACACACTCTCAACTGCGCGCAGCAATGGCACGGCTGGCATGTTGCCTCTGTCGAGCAGGCTGGGCAGCCCCGAAATGACACGTTCCGACCAAGCGTGTGCCAGATCGTCGTAGTCAAGATCGCACTCAGTCAGCACAGCAAATCGTTCCGCGCCCAGTTCACTCAGACGCGTATCGAATTCGCGGCCCGTTTGGCAGAAATTGACATAGCTGCTGTCACCCAGTGCCAGCACCGAGTACTTCAGGTCCGCCAGCTTCGGGGCCCTTTTCGACATCAGGAACTCGTAAAAGAGTTCGGCATCATCCGGTGGCTCGCCTTCGCCGTGCGTGCTGATGACAATCGTCACGAGCGACTCGCGCTTTAGATTTGCCGGTTTGTATTCAGCCAGGCTCACGGCGTTCGCGGCAAACCCCTGTGACGCAGCCTGGCGTGCCAGCGCCCTGGCAATCTCCTCACCATTGCCAGTCTGCGAGCCAAACAGGATGGTCAGCTTATCGTCGCTGCCGGTAACAGGAGTGATGGCGACGGGCGCCGCATGGTCTCCGGCTGCGGCCAGCCCCGCCGTATAACCCGATATCCACTGCAATTGTTGCGGCGACAATCCGGACACCGCCGTGTGCAGATTATTCGCCTGTTCAGCGTCCAGCGGCAAAACGCCAGTGGGCAAACCACTCATCGCAGCAACTCCTGAATACATCAAGACCGCGCTGCAATGCGCGGCCAGTCGAAGTTACCTTAGGGGGGTGCCGTTACGACGTGAACGGTTTGTTGGTTATCCGCTTATAACGAGCGCTTATATCGCGCATTCTCACTAGTAAATGCGGATACCACCGTGGCGCAAGCGACTGCGGCGATCGACCCACCACAGCCCGAGCAGGAAGCCGACAATCAGACAAACTCCGGTCGCAGCGGCGACCCAGCTCAACGGCAGGCTGCCCTTGTATTGTTCTTTGAGGCCCGCGACGCTGGCATTTTCCTCTTCAAGTTCAGCGATGCGTGCATTGGTGTCGGTGAGCTGCGATTCGAATTGCGCTGCGTCGTTTCTCAATGCCGCGATTGTCGCTGCAGGCGCGGCAAATGATCGTTTGGTCTGTTCCAGGTCCGCTGCCAATGCGTCGCGTTCAGCAATCGTTTCGGCAACAATCAGCTTAGCCGGCTTGTCGTTGACCAGGTAGGCCGCCTTGACCCAACCTTCTGTCGCATCGGGCAAGCGCACGTTGGCGTAGTTTCGGTCGCGCGACATTATCTCCATCTCCTGACCGCTCTCGAGCGTCCGAAACGGCCGCCCGCTGGTATCCGCAGCCTCGTAAAGGCCAAGCCGAAGGTTGTCTGTAACGTATGCTGTTTCGGCCACTGCTGTCAGTGGCGACAGCGCCAACAGCCCGATAAGTCCCCAAAACCCTGGACGCATTTTCTCTCTCCATAGCACGCCGCGAGTGTACTACACGCAACGCTGAATTCGCTGACCTATTGCTCGTAAAGCCAGCGCAGCAACGCCTCCTGTACTTCTTCGCCTGGGCCACGATGAATATTTTCAAAGTTTTGCATCGCTACAATTACGAATCGACGTCCGGATCTTGATTGCAGGTAACCTGCAATTGCCGTGACATGATCGAGCGAGCCCGTTTTTAAATGCGCCTTGCCCAGCAGGTCCGCATCGTTGAAGCGGCGGCGAAGCGTTCCATCCAGACCCGACAGTGCCATGGAGGCAAGATATTCCGGCATGTATGGCTGCCGCCACGCAAACTGCAACATTTCCGCCATGTCTTTGGCTGTCGTTCGGGTGTTTCTCGACAGTCCCGCGCCATTCTCTATGGCAATTTTCGTCGACGCGAGTCCATTATCCGTCAGCCACTTTGAAATCACTGCCTTGCCGCTTTCCTCGGTGCCCGGCGCACCGTTCGCCTCGGCGCCCAGCGTATACAACAACTGCCGAACCATGACGTTATTGCTGTGTTTGTTGATGCGCGCGATCATATCAGTGAGCGGCAGCGAGTCGAACGACAACAGCGGTTCGGCATCTTCTTCTACGATGACGTTTCGCCAACCGCCCTCGAACAAACCACCCGAGTCTCGCCACAGGGAGCCAAATAGCCCATAGACGAACTCATTGTGGGTCAGCGCCGCTCTGTCCATGGAATAACGATCGCAGCCGCTGGGAAACTGCCCCGAAAACGTCACCTCGTCAATCGCATTGTTGGCCGTAATGGTGATGCCGCGTTGATAGCCACGGCAGCGCCCATTGGCAAGGTCGAGCCGATTCTTGACGCCAAGGTTTTCAAGCGGCGGGTCCAGTCGAACCTTGACCGTACCTGCTTCGTGATCGGGTTCGAACCAGTACCTCACAACCTTGAAATTCATGAGCAGCGCGTTAGGCGCGACGTTATACGCACGCAGCGGCTGGCGATCGAAAGCCGCCGGGTCATAATCTCCGACGTCAAACCAACTGTCATCGAGCAGCAAATCCCCTGTTATTTCCCGCACACCGGCGTGTCGGATGTTGCGCAACAATTGCCAGACACGTTCGGTAACCAGAAACGGATCGCCATAGCCCTTGAGCAGCAGATCACCATCGAGTCGGCCGCTGCTGAGCTTCCCCTTTGCGTACACGTCGGTGCGCCAGCGATAGGCGGGACCCAGAACATCCAGCGCGACAAGTGTCGTCAATAACTTGATGGTTGATGCGGGATTGCGTGCTTCGTCGCTTCGCCATTGCAGAACCGTTTCACCCGTTTCGACGTCAGCGACAAACACACTCAGCGAATCGTGTGCAATATTCCGCGCGTCCAAAGCACTGCGGATACGGCCGGGCAGCTCCGTTTCTGCGGCCTGCACACTCATCGCCAGTACCAGCACCAGGGTTGCGAACCGTCTCATACTGTCGATTCCATTTTTTCCTGATTATTCAGATGTCTCTCCAGGACGCGAGTTGCCGTACGGTGAATCACCAAGGCCGCAGCAATAACCGCAATGAGGCCGGCACCCAATATCCAGTATCCCAGCTCTGGCGGAGCCGCCTCTCCCGACAGTATCTGACCCATATCGCGAGCCAAGGTGCCGACATAGACAAACAGAGCAACGGCCGGCAGCATCCCGATTCCAGTTGCGAACAGGTGTGTGCGCGCATTCACCGAGGTTGCACCGTATGCGTAGTTCAACAGGTTAAACGGGATGATGAGAGACAGTCGCGTCAGAATAACGACCAGAAAAGCCCGCTCGCGCAGTGCGGCCTCAAGCGCTCGCATGCGTCGCTTGTCTGACACCTTTTTTCGTACCCAGGGCCGCGCGACCCAGCGACCGAACTCGAACGCGCATTGCGCTCCCAGTGGAATAGCGAACACCGCGAAAACGAATCCCGGCAGGAATCCGAACAGGAAACCACCGATCATCATTACTACAGAGCCCGGCAGAAACAACACGGTTCCGACCACAACAAAAACCATGTAAACAATCGGACCGGCTACCGGATGTTGTCGGCCCCAGTCCACCAGCAGCGCGACCCACTCCGACAGAGGGAACAGATAGAGGCTGGCCGCCATTGCAACGATGACCAGCAGCAGACTGATTCTGTTCCCAGACGCCACTAGCGACGCACCGGTTTCCTGATCTTCAAGGTTCGAATCCTGTCGGCCAGTGTCGTCGGCCGAACGCCGAGCAGTTCAGCCGCCCCTCCGGGGCCCGATACCTTCCAGTTCGCCTGCTCCAGCGCCCTAACAGTATTGTTCCGTTGATACTCCCGCATATTCTTTTCGGTCAGCACTTCATTATTGGTCAATGCGACTTCAGCAATTTCATCGATTTCAGATTTAAGTCCCGGCATCGACAGATCCAGTCGCAGAACCTTTCCGGTTGAGAGAATGACAGCACGCTCGATTACATTCTTCAATTCACGCACGTTACCGGGCCAGTTGTAGGCGCGAAGATTAGCAGTTTGCGCGCGCGTCAAAGCCAGGCCTTCACGGCCAAAATCGGTACAGGTCTGCTCTAGAAAGTGTTGCGCGAGTTGCACTATGTCCTCGCCACGCTCACGCAATGGCGGCACGTCGATAGGAAAAACGCTGATTCGGTAGAAGAGGTCCTCGCGAAAATCGCCGTCAACAATTAGTTGTTCGAGGTTTCGATTGGTAGCCACTATGACACGAACATCGACGCGGCGAGTAATGTCATCACCGACACGCTCGAATTCGCTCTCCTGCAAAACCCGCAATAACTTGCCTTGCAGTTCCATTGGTATTTCGCCAATTTCATCAAGGAAAATCGTTCCGCCGTCAGCTAGCTGAAACCGGCCAATCCTGTCTCGATGTGCGCCCGTGAAGGCGCCTCTCACATGGCCAAAGAATTCGCTCTCAAACAATTCCTTGGGAATGGACGCACAGTTGACCTTGACCAGCGGCCCGTCTGCACGGGGACTTTGCAGGTGGATAGCATGCGCTACGAGTTCTTTACCGACACCGGACTCGCCCTGCACAAGAACGGTCGCCGGCGTTTCGGCTACGGCCTCCACCCTCTTCATCATCCGGCGCAGCGCGGGGCTGGTACCCACGATGTGACCGAAGTTCATCGCAACATTTACTTCTTCACGAAGGTAATCGCGTTCGCGCTCCAACTCTTCCCGAAGTCTCGCGTTCTCGGCCAACGTGCGACGGAGATCTCTTTCAGCCCGGCGGCGATCGGTCACATCTTTGGAGGCAACCAGCATTTGGTCAACCTTGCCGTCCTCATCGCGATGCGAAATTGCTGACATGACAAGATCAAGAACAGTGCCATCTTTTGCCAGCATCTGGCGTTCAAGATTGTTGAAGTCACCCTCGCTGATCAAGTCTTTCATGCGTCCATCGGCGTAATATTTTCGATCGCGTACGCTGAAGAAATCGGTGATAGGTCTGCCGACAACGTCTGCTCTTTGGAATCCCAGTTTCTGTAACCAATGATCAGTAACGGTAACGATCAGGCCATCGCCGTCAACCGTGTGCAGCATTGCGGGGGTTGCCCGGTACAACGTCCGGTATTTGAAGTTTGCCCGCGCCTGATCGGATATCTCCGCGTACATGGCAACGGTACGCAAAAATTCTCCTTCGCGGTCGTATTCAACAATCGCATTGGTCATGCAGTCGACGACCTCTCCCGATTTTGTGACAAAGCTTATGGGCTTGTCTTCGAGTTTTCCGGTCCTCCGCAAAGCCGGTCGTAACTCATCACGAACGCGAGCAGCGCTTTCCGGCGTTGTGAACTCTTCCGGACTTCGGCCAACCATGTCGTCGCGGTCGTAACCCAGCCTCGCAAGCATCGCGTCATTTACATCGAGGTACACGCCATCCTCAGCAATGGATGTCGCCATCGCCGGCGACTTGCGAAACAGCCATTGATAGTCGTCTTGGGTCATTGCGCGCACAGTCTATACGGTTTTTCGTAAATAGTGTTACGGATTTTCGTAATTTACGATATTCCGTAATATCGATAAACGAGATAAGACTTTGTTTTAAAAGCTTTTTCAAAGTTGGCATGGCTTGTGCATTATGAAGATCGAAACCTAACTATTCGCTGCGGCCCACGAACCGTGCGGCGCTGCCCAAACAAGGACATCATCATGAAAAGCAAATTTTTTGAGAACGGACTCGCCATTTTGGGCGCTTTGATAATCATCGTCGGCGTTTCTGCCGCTGCCAATACGGCACTGGCTGGCAACATGGGCACACTTGAAATGCATCGTTCAGCCCAAAAGTAAGGCCGTAACGAATCCTCTCCGGTAACTTGCCGGCCAGATCTCTCCCCCTGACATTCTGGCTGGCGACTCCGGGGACTCACCGACAGGAAGACGGTGAAAAACGGACCAGGATGGTCCGGCGGCACCCCCCTGCCGTTATCTTTGAGGCGCCGGAGACCGTTCCGTATCGGATCGGCCCGCTGAATCAACTTCTGAATTCAGTTCTTCGGCGCCTTTATTTATCTCGGTTGAGAATCCCTGTGCTGTTCGGCACGATGGCCGCGATGCTCTGCACCGCGCAGACTGATCATTACCCGGAGCTGCCGTAACCAGTGGCGCACCCATGCGACTTCGTCCGTTTTCAACCGTCAGATGAACGGCCTGTCTGATCTTTGCCCAAGCGATCGTTAAGTCACGTGTCGCCAATCGAAAGGTGCAAGTCCAGGAACTCGAGCGTCCGACGCCATGCGTCCTCTGCTGAGTCAGCCTCATAATTTCGGCCCGTCGGGTTAGCAAATGCATGCCCGACGCCCGGGTATACATGGATTTCGTGGTTCTTGCGCAGTCGCTGCAGCGCATCTCTGAACGCCTCCACGGACTCGACCGTGATGCTACGGTCTTCTGCACCAAACAGGCCCAGAATGGGAGCACCTATCGGGCGCAACAGATCCTCGTCAGCCGTGACCTGGCCGTAATAGATAACGGCTGCATCCAGCCCTTCAGGGAAGAGTTGCGCTGTGTTCAATGACCAGCCACCACCGAAACACCAGCCGATCGAACCGACCCGCGGCGCATCAGCAGTGATGCTGACAAACGCGAAAGCGGCTCGGATGTTTTCTTTGGACGGCTCAGGGTCTTCGATCACCTCCATCATGAGTGCCCGAGCCATTCCAGCCGTACTGGCCACTTCGCCATGGAAGAGATCGACCGCGAATACGATGTAGCCTTCACCAGCGAGCCGATTAGCCATGGACCGAATATTGTCATTCAGTCCCCACCATTCGTGGATCATGATGACCGCTGGCAGTGGTTCAAACATATCCGCAGGCGCTGAAAAATAGCCGTAGACCAACTCGTTCTTGTACTCCGTATAGGCCATGGTTTGTGAAATAACAGGCCGCGCAGGCCTGACCTCCGCCCCGGCACTTGGCTCGGTGGTATCGTCGGCATGCTCGTTGAACATCGCGTCAGCATTGGCGAGTGCAGCCGCTGTCGCAGTATCAGCAGCGCCGGACTGGCCGGAATCGCAGCCACCAAGTAACGATGCCCAAAACCAGATCATTGAAATAAGTCCAGTGAGCGAAATCCTGCCCCTATTCATATGTCTTTCCTGTCCAAACGGTCCAGATTTTCGCCGCGACAACTGCGGCGGCGAAACCCAGTGTAATAGAAAATTGAGGCAATAGGCGATGCCTGCTTTAGACTGTGCCGTTGCCAATAAAACGGAGCTGGAATGACCTTGCTTGTCCAGACGCTGATTTTCCTGCTTGCCGCGGTTATCGCCGTGCCACTCAGCCGGCGCCTTGGTCTTGGCTCGGTACTCGGCTACCTCGCAGCCGGAATCATCATCGGCCCATTCGGTTTTGCCTTTGTCCGCGACCCTGACTACATTTTTCACTTTGCCGAACTCGGCGTTGTGTTCCTGCTTTTCATTATAGGGCTTGAGCTCAAACCCTCCCGCCTCTGGGTACTGCGACGCTTCGTATTCGGACTCGGCGCTGCGCAGGTCTTCACCTCGGCGCTCGCTATCGCACTGGTTGCCTGGGCCTTCGGCTTCAGCATGAATACTGCGATCGTTGCCGGACTGATACTTGCGCTGTCGTCCACGGCGTTCGTATTGCAGATGCTGGCCGAGAAAAAGCAGCTCAGTACGAGTCACGGCCGGTCCGCATTTTCCA
>Ga0114947_10000284_pt1 | contig 16756 bp, 13 predicted proteins | sample CR02metaG_FD_99656 | JGI IMG/M metagenome (GOLD analysis project Ga0114947, IMG submission 99656) | Deep subsurface microbial communities from Mariana Trench to uncover new lineages of life (NeLLi) - CR02 metaG | ecosystem: Environmental > Aquatic > Marine > Ocean trench > Sediment ...
CCGGCCAGCGGGACGGCGGAACGGGAGGGAGCCCTGGCGATGCTCGATCGGCTGCCCAGGCGGAAGCGGCGCCGGACGCTGGGGGCCGACAAGGGCTACGACACGAGAGACTTCGTGGCCGACGTGCGGGAGCGGAACTTCACGCCTCACGTCGCCCGGAACCGGTCGGGCCGCCGAAGTGCGATCGACCGACGCACGACGCGGCACCCGGGATACGAGGAGAGCCAGCTCCGGCGTCATTTGATCGAACAGGGCTTCGGGTGGGACAAGACGGTGGGCCTGCTCAGGAAGCTGAGGCACCGGGGTCGAGAACGGGTGGCATGGGTGTTCACCTTCACTGTGGCCGTCTATGACCTCGTGCGAATGAGGACCCTGGTGATGGCCGGAGTGTCTCCATGAACGGCGCAGAGGCCGTGAGAGCCCGCGTGGCGGGCCTCCAAGAGCCCCGCCATCTCCTGCCGACCACCAGCTGTGCGCCCGACCCCTCACGCCCACTCCCGACATCCATAGTTGCGACTATTTTTTCCGCAGCCTGCTAGACTGCGGGGATTAGCCGGAAACGGGCGGGTTTCGGGCTCGCTTATCAGGCGTGCGCTCTAACCAGGCTGAGCTACGGGCCCCCAACTGACCAGCGGGCGGCTCACCACCCACTCCCGCGAGCCGACCTCACCGGGCGTCATCCAGGATGGAGATGATTCCCAGGCCGGTACTACTCCGGCCCGGTGCCGATCGTTTCCCCGGAGTCATGACCCTTCGCGCCGGATGCTGCGGCTGGACCAGTGGATGTGCTCGATACGCCACCCCATCTGCGTCTGCCGCAGGATCATCGTCTCCGTGCCAGCGCTGTTTACGTCCCGGCCCCGAAAGCTGCCCGTCGTCGTCGAGTGGCTCAACACCCAGGCCACATCGCCGCTGAATCCGACACGGTCCACGGTGACCTCCTTCTCGGTGGAGCGCGCGAAGGCGATGTCCGCCGGGAGATGGTGAGACCGGTACTCCTCGCGCGACGCCTCCACGCCACCGGACTCGAAGATCACCACGTTCTCGGCGAGCAGGGTCAACACCAGCACCGAATCCCCGGTGGCGAGCGCATCGTGGAAGGCTCTCACGACGTCTTCCGGCCGTCCGACGTGCTGAGCGGCGAGCGGCGAGCACGCGAGGAGCACCGCGGCGAGCGGCACGCCGGCGAGCAGCGCGGCGGCAGTCGCGGACGCACGCCGAGGTCTCAACGCGCGTAGACGGCCACGTGCCAGACAAAGGTTCGCACCGAATAGCGGGGCTCGAACCCCGCCGCGCGAACCGTGCGATCGATCTCCTCTGCAGGGTGCACGAAGACCCGGAAGGAGCTTCGTCGCAGCGCGTTCATCAGATTGATGGCCGCGATGACCGCGCGGACCGGCCACCGGTCTCTCGGGAACACAAGGCCGTACACCCGCCGCGCCTTTGACGCCGAGGCCTCCACAAGCGTGGGCATGTCGGGATAGCAGCAGACGACGCGGTCCAGGGTGACGATGTCCACCTCCTCGACGTCCGGAGCGATCTCCACGAAATCCCCGAGAAGGTATCGGGCCTGCTCCGCGTATCCACGCTCTTCGGCCTCTGCGCGGCACGTCGCAAGGTACGCCTGGGACGCGTCCGCCGAGTAGATCTCCGCGGCGCCCCGGGCCGCCAGCTCGTGCTGGATGACGCCGACGCCCCCGCCTATGTCCAGAACGGAGGCCCCTTCGACGCCGCGGCTCACGATTCCCTCGAGCAGCAGCCGGGTCGACTTGTCCGGGCCCTTCCGGCGGTACTTCTTGAGCTCCTTCCGGGCCCTCCTGTCGCTGAAGAAGTCGTCGGCCCCCTGGCAGTGGCAGCAGGTGGAAAGGTCCATCCGGTCTCAGGCCTTCACATCGGGTCGTCGCACGCCCGAAAGCTAGCCCTTATTCGCCGTCAGGTGAAGTCGAGGCGAAGGACCGCCTCAGAAGAGCACGCCTCCGGTGAGCACGAACTGCTCTCCTCCGGCCAGCTCGACCCGCAGCTCGACGAACGGGTTCACCTTGCCTCTGCCGAACAGCGTCCCGCCGAGCAGGTTCAGACCGAGGTCCGTGTCGGACGCGCTCCGTCCGTCGTCGAACTCCTTCGACTTGTGGGCGATGTTCAGGCCTCCGCCCGCGTACGGCGCAAGGCTGGAAGAGGCTGCTACCTTGAAGAAGTAGGCCAGGTTGCCGTTGAGCTCCCAGTAGCTGCGGTCCTCGCTCGGCGGCTCATCCGGGAAGAACCAGTCGAACGTCCCGATTATCGCCAGGCGCTCCGGCGACCTCAGACCGACATGGAGGCGGGCGCCCACCCCGAGATCCTGATCGCTGCCGAAGCTGAGCTGTCCCCCGAAGCGTGCCTGGGCGTCGAGCTGGGACGCCCCGAACAGGCCGAGAGCCACAAAGATCAGCGCCGCTCGCTTCATTTCACTCCTCCTCGACTCCGAAGAATTCCTGCTAGGCTCGCGGATCGAGCCCGTCGGAGAGCGCTGCAACTGGGGTGCCGGAAGGCGCTGGGCGGAGGGCAACGGCCTACTCGACTGTGGTGACGGGAGTTACGTGGCGGACGATCTCCGCTCCGAGAGCCGGCCCGGCGGCGGCGTCAGGGAAAAAACGCCGAGCCGTGCAAAGCTCGCCTGTCGTCCCCCTCGTCGAGATCGACCTCCAGTTCCTCCCCTTCGTCGAGGTCCTCGTCAAAATCGTCCCCTTCGAGATCCTCGTCGAGGTCGTCCCAATCCTCGTCGAGGTCCTCGTCCCAGCTCTCCTCCTCTTCCTCGTCCTCGAGGTCCCCGTCGCTCCACTGAGCGGTGAGCTCCTCCGGCTCGAGGGGCCTGAAGTCGGACAGCTGAAGCGGCACCTGATCCTCCTGGGGTGTGATGCGGCCTGGCTGAACTTGCCCGTTATTAGTGTGGGCTCAGACGGCTGTCAACGGTCACGTCGTCGTTGCCGCCGCGCGGGTTGCCGGCGTAGGTTTCCGATCGCCCATGCGAAGATCCCGCTCACTCTGTCTCGGTGCCTCCGCCTTCCGGCTCGCTGACTCCTGGATCGGCCCGTCGATCGCCACGGTTCTCCTGCTCGGCCTGGTCGCGGCATGCGACAAGCCGGGTGCGTGGGGCGAGCCGAGCAGCCTGATCCTGATCGCTCCGAACGAGGTGTGGGAGCTCGTGGAGGACAGCACGTATGTGGCGCTGGAACCCACGATCCTCACCACGCGTGAGGAGACGAAGTTCAACGTGACGCAGGTGGATCCGGGGAACCCGAGGCTCCCAGAGCTCCTCGCGTTCCGGCAGGTGATCATCATGGGCACCCCGGACGATCCCTACGTGCTGGCGGCGGCTGACCGGGCGGACATCCGGATGATCGAGGCTCCGGAGATCTTTACGGCGGAGGATGTCTGGGCGCGCGGACAGTTCGTCGTGGTTGTGGTCGTCGAGACCGGGAGGGAGGCTGACACGTGGCTCGAGCGGCTCGGCGAGCTGATCGAGCTGATCGATGAACGGTATCACGCGTTCGTGATCCGGCGGATGTACGTCAGCGGTGTCGACACGGTCACGGCGGATTCCCTCCGGGGTCGCTTCGGGCTGAGCATTCGGGCGCCGACCGTGTACGATCTCGTGATTCGGGAAGGGCCGCGCGACACGGTCGTGATCATCCGGAACGACAACCCGGACCCGAGCGAGCTCGTCCGCTCGATCCTCATCACGTGGCGACCGAGGCTCGTGGAGCTGAGCGAGGAGATCGCTCTGGATTGGCGGGCCGCGATCGACAGCGTGCACTACAACGTCCCACAGCGAATCGAGCCCTCGGGCCGTGAGCCTCGGGCCCTCAGGGTGAACGGGCAGGAAGTGCTCGAGGTGACGGGCACCTGGATCGACGAGGGTTCCTTCCCGGCTGCGGGGCCGTATATCGCCTGGCTGGTGCAGTGCCCCGACAGGACCGTGTTCATCGACGCGTGGCTGTACGCACCGCGCAAGCCCAAGTACGAATACATGATCCAGCTTCGATACATACTGAACTCCTTCAGCTGCGAGGACATCGGGTAAGCGCGTTCTCGCCGGCAGACCACGGCGGGCCGCGACCGATGGATACGGCATGTCCTTCGTTCATCTGCACACGCACAGCGAGTACTCGCTGCTGGACGGCGCCAACCGCATCGACGATCTAGTCGACCGGGCCGTCCGGCTGGGGATGCCCGCCATCGCCCTTACCGACCACGGCAACCTCTTCGGAGCCTGGGAATTCCAGAAGAAGGCGCGGAGGGCCGGGATCCGCCCGATCATCGGATGCGAGGCGTACATCGCCTACGGGGATCGCCGAGTAAAGGTCAAGCCGCCGGACGCACCGGCCGAGTACGCCCACCTCGTCCTCCTCGCGGCGAGCAACGAGGGGTATCGCAACCTCGTCCGGCTCTCGTCGATCGGCTACCTGGAAGGCTTCTACCGCCGGCCGCGCATCGACCACGAGGTCCTGGAGAAGCACTCGGAAGGGCTGATCGTGCTGAGCGCCTGTCTGTCGGGGGAGGTGGCGAAGTACCTGCAGCTCGGACGCTACGAGGATGCCCGAGACACGGCCGCATGGTACTCGCGCGTATTCGGTGAAGGCCGCTACTGGCTGGAGGTGCAGAATCACGGTATCCCGGGCCAAGCCGACGTGAACGACGGCGTCTTCCAGCTCGCCGACGAGCTGGGCATCGGTGTGGTCCTCACCAACGATGCCCATTACCTGAGGCGAGAGGACGCCGACGCTCACGACACGCTTCTCTGCATCGGGACGGGCAAGGACAAGGCAGACACCAACCGGCTCCGCTTCCACGGTGAGGAGAGCTACTTCAAGTCGGCCGAGGAGATGGCGGCCCTCTTCCCCGGCCGGCCGGAGGTGCTGGAGAACACGCTCGACGTCGCCGAGCGGTGTGAAGTCACGTTCGAGCGGCACTACTACCTACCGAACTTCCCACTGCCCGCGCCGTTCGACGACGACGTAGCCTACCTGCGCCACCTGGTCGAAGAGGGCACGCGCGAGCGGTACGGCGAGCCGATTCCGGACGAGGCGAGGGAGCGGCTGGAGTACGAGCTGGACGTGATCGCGAGCACCGGTTACGCGGGCTACTTCCTCATCGTGTGGGACTTCATCCGCGCCGCGCACGAGCGCGGGATCCCGGTGGGTCCCGGACGGGGATCGTCCGCCGGCTCCCTGGTGGCGTACGCCCTCCACATCACCGATGTCGACCCTCTTCGCTTCGATCTCCTGTTCGAGCGCTTCCTCAATCCCGAGCGCATCTCGATGCCGGACATCGACATCGACTTCTGCTACGAGCGCCGCGGCGAGGTGCTCGATTACGTGCGGGAGAAGTACGGCAAGGGATCGGTCGGCCAGATCATCACCTTCGGGACCATGAAGGCCCGCGCCGTAGTGCGGGACGTGGGCCGGGTGCTGGGCTTCACTCCGGCCGAGACCGACCGCCTGGCGAAGCTGATCCCCAGCGGACCGGGCTACTCTCTGCCGGTGCGGGAGGCGGTCGAGAAGGTCCTCGAGCTCAAGGAGGCTTACGAGGCCGACCCGCGTACCCGGACGCTGCTCGACTACGCGATGCGAATCGAGGGGCTCTCCCGGCACAGCTCCGTGCACGCAGCGGGCGTCGTGATCGCGCCGGGGCCGCTCGAGGAGTACGTGCCGATCTGCACGGACGCGAAGAACGGCGGTGGCGCGGTCATCACACAGTTCGACATGAACGCGCTCGAGGACGTGGGGATGCTGAAGATGGACTTCCTCGGCCTCCGCACGCTCACGGTCATCGAGTACGCTGCGGAGGCGATCCGCGAGAAGGGCATCGAGATCGACTGGGACAAGATCGGTCTGGACGATCCTGCGGTCTACGAGATGCTGGCTAGCGGCGGAACCTCGGGCGTCTTCCAGTTCGAGTCCTCTCTCGGCACCGACAAGCTGAGGGCGATGCGCTGCGACCGGTTCGACGACCTCATCGCCGTCAACGCCCTGATCCGCCCCGGGCCGCTCGACTCGGGCATGACGGACGTCTTCATCCGTCGCAAGCGCGGCTTCGAGCCGGTGGCCTACCCGCACCCCGACCTGGCAGAGCTTCTGGAGCCCACGTACGGGGTCATCACCTATCAGGAGCAGGTGATGCGGGTGGCGAACCTTCTGGCCGGGTTTTCGCTCGCCGAAGCGGACGTGCTCCGCAAGGCGGTCGGCAAGAAGGACGCCGAGCTCACCCGCGAGGTGCTTGACGATTTCGTGAAGCGGGCGATCGAGCGCGGCGTCAGCCCTGAGAACGCTCGCGAGATCGCCGAGCTCCTCCTAACGTTCGGCCGCTACGGGTTCCCGAAGGCGCACGCGACCGCGTACGCGATCCTCTCCTACCGGACGGCGTGGCTCAAGGCGCACCATCCGGCCGAGTTCATGGCGGCCCTGCTCTCCGCGGAGATCGGCGATACGGACGGCGTGGTGGGCTACATCGCCGAGGCGCGTAGCCTGGGCCTCGAGGTCCTTCCGCCGAGCGTGAACGAGTCGCGCTATCGCTTCACCGTGGTCGGAGGGGACGTGATCCGGTTCGGGCTCGGCGCCATCAAGGGCGTGGGCCATTCGGCCACCCGGAACATCATCGAGGCTTCGGCCGAAGGAGAGTTCACCTCGCTCTGCGATTTCTGCCTGCGGATCGACCTCAGGCTCAACAACCGTCGTGTGGTCGAGGCCCTCATCGAGTCGGGAGCCCTGGACACGCTCGGCGACCGGGCCGCGCTGATGGCGGGGCTGGAGGTGGCTCTCTCGGAGGCCCAGGCGAGGCAGCGCGAGGAAGAGGCCGGGCAGACCACGCTCTTCGGAGAAGGGGTGCACGAACGGCCTGAGCCGCCCCTGCCGGACGTGCCTCCGTGGGGCGAGCGGGAGCGGCTCCAGCGAGAGAAGAAGGTGATCGGATACTACACATCCGGGCACCCGCTCGACCGCTACCGCGATCTGGTGGACCTCTACGCCCTGGAGGCGCACTCCGGGAACCTCCTCGACCTGCGGGACCGAAAGGTGGAGATCGCCTGCGTCGTCACCGAGGCGACGGTTCGCACCTCGCGTCGCGACGGGCGGGAGTGGTGCCGCCTGACGATCGAGGACTATCACGGCACCGCCACGGCGCTCGTCTTCGGGGACACGTGGACGACCCATCGCGACCTGCTCACGCAGGACGCGCCCGTGCTGATCAGGGGCGCGGTATCGGGCCGCTCGCGCGACGAGGAGAACCCGCCCATCTTTGTGGATTCAGTCGTTCCGCTGGCGGAGGTCCGGCGAAGCGGGCAGGTGGGCATCTGCATCGAGCTGGACCACGAACAACCGCCGCCGCCCGATGTGTTCGGCAAGGTACGCTCACTGGTCGAGGGGTCGCCGGGCAGCGGGCCGCTGCTGGTGGAGTGGAAGAAGGCCGGCAACGGGAGCGCGCCGCGCTTCGCCTCCTCCCTCCGGGTCTCGCCGAACGCCGACCTCCTGGCGGACCTGAGAGCCTTGCTGGGCAGCGAGCGAGTGCACCTGGTGCTCGAATGAGCGCGCAGAAGGAAGCAACCGACGTGTCCGAAGAGATCCGCCAGCCCGAGGTCGCGATCCACGAGCTCTCCCGGTACGAGCGGGTGAAGCTGGCACGCCACCAGAAGAGGCCGTTCACGCTGGACTATGTCGACTACCTGTTCAGCGACTTCGTGGAGTTGCACGGCGACCGCAACTTCCGAGACGATCCGGCCATCGTGGCCGGCTGGGCCGACTTCAGGGGACGGAGCCTTATGGTGATCGGCCACCAGAAGGGCCGCGACATGAAGGAGAACGTCCACCGCAACTTCGGCTCGGCGCACCCGGAGGGGTATCGGAAAGCCGAGCGCCTCATGCGGATGGCCGAGAAGTTCGGAAAGCCGGTCGTGACCTTCGTGGACACCCAGGGCGCCTACCCCGGGATCGGTGCGGAGGAGCGGGGTCAGGCGGAGGCTATCGCCCGAAACCTCTTCGTCATGTCCGGTCTTCGGACGCCGATCGTGAGCTGCGTGATCGGCGAGGGCGGGAGCGGTGGTGCCCTCGGAATCGCCGTAGCCGATCGTGTGCTGATGATGGAGAACGCGATCTACTCGGTGATCTCGCCCGAGGGTTGCGCGGCGATCCTCTGGCGGAGCCGGGATGAGGCGGAGCGGGCGGCGGAAGCGCTCAAGCTCACGGCCTCCGACCTGATGGGGTTCGGTATCGTCGACGAGCTCATCCCGGAGCCGGCCGGCGGCGCGCACGTCAGCCCCCAGAGCGCGGCGGAAGAGCTAGGGAAGGCGCTCGCCCGGGTTCTGGACGAGCTTTGCGCGATGGACATCGACGAGCTCGTGCGGGCCAGGCACGAGAAGTATTACGCCATGGGCCGGTGGGAGGAGGTGCAGGAGTGAGACACCCTGGCAACGGCTCCGCCGGGGGGAACGATGGCGGGCGGCCCTCGCCCATACGTCCCACACCGGTTCGTGAGGTGATGTCGCAGCCCCCGCGGCCAGTCAGGTCGCAGCCTCCGGTGACCTCGCAGCCGCAGCCTCCGGCGACCTCGCAGCCGCCGCCGCCGGTAACGTCGACCGACCTCCAGATCCTCCTTGTCCGATTCAAGGGCCTCCGAGAGGAGTGCTTCAGCTTCCGGAGCGCAGCGCCGGCCCGGGAGCGAGAGTACGTGATCGTGGAGGCCGACCGCGGGCAGGATCTCGGGTGGGTGAGACGCACGGTCGATGCCGCCTCCCATAAGTGCGGAGGGGGCTGTGACCACGTGACCGATCGCCCCGTGATCCCTCCCCCCGACAACGTGATCCGGCGCGCCTCCCCGGCCGATGTGGGGCGCGCGAAAGAGCTGCGGGCCGAAGAGGACGACGTCCGTCGCAAGACCCGCGAGCTCGTGAAGAAGCACGCCCTGAAGATGAAGGTGAGCGAGGCCGAGTGGCAGTGGGACCGGAACAAGCTCACCGTCTACTTCACCGCCGAGAGGCGAGTCGATTTCCGTGCGCTGGTCCGGGACATGGCGCGCACGTTCCGGACGCGAATCGAGCTTCGTCAGATCGGCGTACGAGACGAGGCACGACGGCTCGGTGGGCTGGGGCGCTGCGGCCGCGAGCTCTGCTGCCGGCTCTGGCTTCCCGAGATCCAGCCCGTGACGCTGCAGCTGGCCAAGGACCAGGGTCTGTCGCTGAACCCGGCCCAGATCTCCGGGGCGTGCGGACGTCTGATGAACTGCTTGCGATACGAGCACGAGATGTACGTTCAGGCCAAGAAGCGCTTCCCGCGCGTGGGTCAGACGCTCGTGACCTCGAGTGGCTCCGAGGAGGTCACGGGATGGAATCTCTTCAAGGAGTCCGTCTCCCTGCGGGACGAGAGGGGGCAGACGCGGACGGTTCCTCTGGAGGAGCTCAAGCAGGAGGCCAAGGCGCTTCGCGGCCAGCGGAGCGACCACTCTCCGGCCGACTGACGCCACAACGACGGGAACGCCCGTGGCCCGTTACTACCTGACCTGCGCGATCGACTACGCGAACGGCGAGCCGCACGCCGGCCACGCCTTCGAGAAGGTCGGAGCCGATGTCATCGCCCGATATCGACGTGCCCTGGGCGACGACGTGCGCTTCGCCATCGGCATGGACGAGCACGGACAGGGAATCGCGGAGGAGGCCGCGCGCCGCGGCTCGGACCCGCAGGCGTTCGTGGACGAGATGGCGGACGTGTGGGGCGGTGTCTGGCGCCGCCTCGGCGTCTCCAACGACGACTTCATCCGGACGACCGAGGCACGACACAGCCGGGCCGTGGTGGCGATCATCGAGCGGATGCGGGAGGCCGGCGATCTCTACACCGATCACTACGCCGGATATTACTGCGTCCGCTGCGAGCGCTTCCGGAAGGAGAATGAACTGGTCGACGGGCGGTGCCCGCTGCACCCGAAGCGCGAGATCACGTGGACGGAAGAGGAGAACTACTTCTTCCGCCTCTCCCGCTACCGCGACCCACTGCTTCATCACCTCGAGACGCACCCGGAGTTCGTGCAGCCGGCAAGCCGACGAAACGAGATCCTACGGCTGCTGGAGGGCGGTCTCGACGACATCTCGGCCTCGCGCTCGAGACTGCCGTGGGGCATCCCCTTCCCGGGCGCCCGGGACCACACCGTCTACGTGTGGATCGATGCGCTCACCAACTACCTCTCCACAACCGGATTCCCGGAGGATGGGTACGAAGACTGGTGGCCAGCCCATCTGCACGTGATCGGGAAGGACATCACCCGGTTCCACTGCGTTATCTGGCCGGCCATGTTGCTGTCGGCCGGCGTAGAGCTCCCGCGCACGGTGTGGGCACACGGCTTCGTCAGCGTGGCAGGTGGGAAGATCTCCAAGGATGCGGGCTCGGAACTCGACCTCGACGAGCTCATCGATCGGCACGGCAAGGACGCGTTCCGTTTCTTCCTCATGCGGGAGGTGCCCTGGGACGGCGACCGGAACTTCTCATCGGCACCCGAATTGCTGGAGCGCTTCGACCGGTGTTACAACGCCGAGCTCGCGAACGACCTCGGCAACCTGGTCAGCCGCACGGCCGCCATGGTCCACAAGTATCGTGAGGGACGAGCGTCCCCCGGTGGCGAAACGGTCCTCGATGAGGCGTGCGCGTCCTCGCTTGGTGCCTATCACGATCGGATGGAGGCGTTCCTCCTCCACGAGGGGGTCGAGGCGATACTCGGGCTTGTCCGGCGCGCCAACGCCTTCGTCGACCAGGTGGCGCCGTGGAAGCTCGCCAAGGAGGGCGAGTCAGCCGCCGACCGCCTCGACTCCGCCCTCGGCGCTCTCGTCCGCTGTCTGCGGAGCGTGGCGGCCATGCTCGGCCCGTTCATGCCGGACAAGGCCGCCGAGCTCTGGCAGCGAATGGGCGGAAGCGACGGGCCTCCGACCTTCGCCGAGGCGGCTGCCGCGCCCGGCGCCGCGGGGCTGGAGGCCGGCGAGGCAGCCTCTGCCGGGACTCCGATCGACGTGCGGAAGGGTCCGTCCCTCTTCCCCAGATACGACCCGGACCCCTGAGGCCGGCCCGATAGCCAGGCTGCGCGCGGCCGCACCCCATTACTCGGACAGGCTCCTGACAGCTTGACAGTGCGGCGCGCCATTGATACCGTCCCCGCGGTTTGGCTTGAGCCCGGCCGGTCCGCAAAGCCCGGTCGATTCAGCAGTTTCCTGTAAAGAGACGCGGCGGCCTTTGCAGCTGGAGTTTTTCCAAAAGGAGAGAGTCGGCAGAAAAGCGAGTAGGCGCGGCGGCCTGTGGAGGGCCGATTCTTGGACCGTGCAGCTCGTCCCTGCCGGCTGCGAACGGGTGCGAATGCTTCGCATCCGTCGCCGCCCTGTCGTCACTACCCTCGTCGCGTTCTTCCTCCTGGTGGTCGGCGGCCTGATCGGTCTCGCGCTTGCGACAGGCCAGGCGGTCCGCCAGTTCGAGATCGCCCGTTTAAGCGTCGAGAACAGACTGCTCGCCTCCAGCTTGGAAGGGCTCGAGGTGCGGGCGGGCGCCCTCGATCATGCCCTGGATGACCTCGCGGTGCGCGAAGATCGCTTCCGCCTGCTCGCCGGCCTGCCGCTCCTGGATGCGGACATCCAGGAGGTGGGCGTCGGAGGGCCGGCCTCGGCCGACGTCGAGCGTGACGCCTTCTTTCGGGTGAGACCGGATCTCGCACAGGCAGCGTACGCGACGCGTTACGACCTCGATCGTATGCTGCGTCGCGCCGAGCTCCTGCAGGGAGGCCTGGCGGAGGCGGAAGACGCCCTCGTCACCAGTCGAGACGAACTGCTCGGGCGCCCCTCCATCTGGCCGGTCGCGACAGAGGAGGCCTGGTTAAGCTCCGGCTTCAGCCGCAGCCGGCTTCACCCGCTCCTCCTGCGTCGCCGGCCGCACCTCGGCCTCGACGTTTCGGCCGAGCGCGGCGCAGCGGTCGTGGCTACCGCCCTGGGTACGGTCATCAAGGTCGGGAAGGAGGCCGCAGCCGGACGGGTCGTAGAGATCGACCACGGCTACGGGTACGTGACGCGCTACGCGCACCTCTCCCGGGCTCAGGTCCGGCTCGGGCAGCGCGTGGAGCGTGGCGAAGTGATCGGCACGGTCGGTAAGACCGGTCTGGCTACCGCGCCGCACCTGCACTACGAGATCCACGTCGACGGCCATCCGGTCAACCCTTACAAGTACCTGCTGGAGCGACCCATCATCGGAAGCGCCGAGCAAGGTCACTGATCGGAGGGCCGATGCTGAGACGATCGGTTTTGCTGGGCCTGGTCGCTTTCCTCCCGACTTTCGCTGCTTGCGGGGGATCCCAGGTTAGCGTGCTGGTGCTCGCGGGAGAAGAAGGCTCCGAGAAGCCGGAGCCTAACCTGGCGCTCGAGTATCTGCCCTTCGACCGGGACTCGGTTTTCGAGGCGCTCATCGCGGCAGCGGAGGACTCCGAGCCACAGATCCCGGAGGATCTCAAGGTGCAGATCGACTCGGTCGCCGTTCTCCAGAAAGCGTTGAGCGAGGCGGAGGCGGGGTGGGCCGAAGCTCGGGAGGCGCTCCAGAACCTGTCGAGGCGGCTCCAGAGACTGGACCGGCGGAGCCGGGAGTATCAGCGGCTCTACCGGCAGTTCGACGGCATGGAAGCCAGCGTGAGCCGGCTGGACAACGCGCGGCAGGCAGCGTTTGGGCGCTACACTGACCTCCAGCAGCAGACGCAGGGCCGCTCGGATTCGATCCAGATCGTGATCGAGGCATGGGAGGAGATCGCGTTCGAGGACTACGCGGACATCGAGACCCAGCTTCAGGAGGCTGCCGGGCGGCAAATACGGCACGACACGACGAACGCCGAGGGAGTGGCCACCTCGCGGCTGCCGGGCGGCAGGTGGTACGTGCACACACGCGTCCCCCTACCTCTGGATCCCTCTTTCTCGGAGCTCTACTGGAACGTTCTCATCGATCCGGGCCTGAGCGACACCCTTCGGCTCACACGGGAGAACGCGGTAATCCGCCCCAGGTTCTAGGCCGCCGCTCCGACTACAGACGGCCCGATCTGCACGCCGGTGCGGATCGGGCTTCGTCGTCTGCGGGCGTCGGGCCGGCCGCCGTGACAGGTAGATGGTTGTGACAGGTAATGGTTGAAGACCGAGATCCTCTGACACTGGGCGTCGACCGCGACTACGTGGCCTGGATCACGTTCGACCAGCCCGCATCTCGTGTGAACCTCCTCACGACACCCACGATGCGCCTCTTCGACAAGCTGCTCGGAGAGCTGGAGTCCCGGATCGCTACCGGGAAGCTCGTGGCCGTCGTCGTCCAGAGCGGCAAGCCCGGTTCCTTCGTCCACGGAGCCGACGTCCGCGAGATCGCTCGGCTCCGGGAACGCGCCGACGCCTTCGAGCAGAGCCGGGACGGGCAGCGGATCTTCCGTCGTCTGGAGCACCTCACCGTGCCGACGCTGGCAGCGATCGATGGGATGTGCCTCGGTGGCGGGACGGAGCTGATCCTCGCGTGCGACTACCGGATCGCCTCCGACGATCCAGCGGCCCGCCTGGGACTTCCCGAGGTGAAGTTGGGAATCCTGCCGGGATTCGGCGGCAGCGTGCGGCTGCCGCGCCTGGTCGGCATTCAGTCCGCTCTCGACCTCATCCTCACGGGCAGGGTCATCACGCCCGAGCGGGCGAAGCGCATCGGGCTGATCGATCGGGTGGTACCGAAAACCCGGTTTGACGCGGAGGTATCGGCGTTCCTGAAGGAGATCCTGGCGGCCAAAGTGCAGCGAAGGGCGCGCCGCAAGTCTCTACAGAAGCGCCTGTTGGAAGACACCGGAGCTGGCCGTTCGCTTCTCTTCTCCTTGGCGCGCCGCAAGGTGGAGAGCCAGACGAAAGGCTGGTATCCCGCGCCGCTTCGGGCGCTCCGTCTCATCGCCGCCACGCACGGAGTGCAGATCGAGCGGGCCCTCGCGATGGAGGCGGAGGCGCTGGCCGAGCTGGCCGTCACGAGAGAGTCGCGCAGCCTCATCCGGGTTTTCCTTCTCCAACAGGCGGCCCGCCGGAAGCTCGGGGACGAGGCGTTGGCGGCCGCGCGGCCGGTCGAGCGGGTGGCGGTCCTCGGCGCGGGCGTCATGGGCGGCTCGATCGCCGAGCTTATCGCGGCACGCGACATCCCCGTCCTTCTGAAGGACATCCAGCAGGAGGCTCTGGACGCCGGACTTCGGCACGCGAACGATCTCCTCCAGAAGGCGGCCCGCAAAGGCGTCTTCGGCTCGGGCCAAGCCGGACTGAAGTTCGCGCTCATCCAGGGCACCCTCAGCTACGAGAAGTTCGGCGAGGTGGACCTGGTCATCGAAGCGATCGTAGAGCGGATGGCCGTCAAACAGCAGGTGCTGCGGGACGTGGAGGAGCACCTCCCGCCGCACGCGATCTTTGCCACGAATACGTCGTCGCTCTCCGTTGCGACGCTCGCCGAGGTCTCGCAGCGCCCGGAGCGGGTCGTCGGGATCCACTTCTTCAACCCGGTCCACCGGATGCCGCTCGTGGAGATCGTACGGACGGATCAGACCTCGGACGACACTCTCGCATCGGCGTTCTCATTCGCCCTGAACATGGGGAAGACGCCTGTCCTCGTGGCCGACCGCGCCGGCTTCCTCGTGAATCGGCTGCTGGCTCCGTACCTGAACGAGGTGGGGTACCTGCTGGAGGAGGGTTGTGAGGTCCGCACGATCGACCAGGCGCTGGAGGACTTCGGAATGCCCATGGGTCCATGCCGCGTCCTCGATGAGGTGGGCCTGGACATCGCCGAGCACGTGGCCCTGGAGATGGAGCGGGCGTTCGGCGAACGGATGCGCCCGTCCGGCTTGGTCGACTCGATGAGCGCGGACGGACTGCTGGGCAGGAAGAACGGCCGAGGCTTCTACCGCTACGAGCAGGGAAAGCGGAAGGGTGTCGAGCCCACGGTCGTGCGGCGGTTCTCCGGAGCGGGTGCCGGACCCACGCCCGACGATGAGGAGATCCGCCGACGCTGCCTGTATCTGATGGTGAACGAGGCCGCCTACGCTCTCGAGGAGAAGGTGGTCGAGACAGCCGGTGAGCTGGACCTCGCGCTGGTCATGGGGATCGGCTTTCCGCCGTTCCGCGCCGGGCTCCTCAGCTGGGCCGACCGGGAAGGGATCGCGCGAATCGTCGAAGGGCTCGGGCGCTTCGAAGAGCGCATCGGGCCTCGTTTCGCCGCGGCCGTTCTGCTTCGCTCGATGGCGGAGGAGGACCTCACCTTCACGGACGCTGATTAACCGCCTCCGGCCGTTCCGTCGCCCTCTTCTCCCGGCTTCGGCCGTCAAGCCGCTGCCGGGCGCACCCTCTGTCGAGATCGTCTATCGACGCCCGCCTTCGAACGTCACGCGCTACCGGCAGGAGCTCCTCGAAGACGGAGATGAGTGCAAGATCACCCTGATGTACCGTGACGATCTCGCCGCCGATCCCGCCTCGGGAGCGCCCCCCCCGCCCGACACCGACCCCACCGCCGGCGCGGCCCTGATCTGGTTCACGTTCCCGAGAGAACCTTACGAGGTGGCGTCCGTCTGGGAGGCGAACGGCCGGCTCCGTGGATACTACACGAACGTCGTGCGGCCGCCGGATCTCTCAGGCTCCGCGGCCTGGCACATCACCGACCTCTTCCTGGACGTGTGGCAGCCACGGGGCCAGGAGCCGGAGATCCTCGACGAGGCAGAGTTCGAGGAGGCACGCGCGAAGAACTGGCTCGAGCCGGACGAGGCGGCGCGGGCCCACTCGGAAGCCATCGCAATCCTGGGGAGGATCCGATCCCGGAGGTGGCCACCGCGCGTCGTGCGCCGCTGGCCGCTTGACGCCGTCCCCTCGCTTCGCTTCCGAAGGGACGAGCCCGGACGATACTTCGCCAATCTCGTGTCCACCCGGGTCATCGCGTACGGCCTCTACCTCCTGGGTGCGGTGTCGCTGACCTCCGTCCTCTTCGCGGCGGCCACCGACGCTCTGATCGCGAGAGGGAGCTCCCAGACCGTCTGGCTCGTGACGCTGGGGATCGAGGCGGCCCTCCTCCTGCCGTTCGCCCTGGCCGGCCGGCTTCCGGCCACCGAGCACGCGCGGCCGAGCGAAGCGATGACCGAGCGCACCCTGCTCGCCGCAGCGGCGGCCGCCGGGATCGCCGTGCTCCTGCTGAACCGAAGCGAGATCTGGCGCGAGCTCCTCGTGGCCGTGTACGCCTCGCTGGCCTTCTTTCTGACGGTGTTCGCGGTGTGCCGAGCGTGGTTCGACCGGACGTTCCCGATCGCCGGGATCGCGGGCCTCCTGCTCTGCCTGATCGCCCTCGTCGTGCTCCGGTAGCGCGCGGGGCTTCCCGGCCGGTCCCGGAGTCTACGGTCCAGCGCAGCGCGGACGAGCGGCGAGAGCAGATTCGCTGTTCTCACGACCGAAGTTCGCCCTGTTTCTTCGCCCAACCTTTCTGGCCGCCGTACGACGCTGTATCCTCAGACTATGGGACATACGTGTAACGCACGAAGAGCGATCCCTTATCAAAGAGGATTCGAAGGAGGCAACTTATGACAATCACGCGACCGTTCACACAGTACCTTCTCGGCGCGGGAGCGCTGGCGGTGGTGCTGTCGGGCTGCGGCAGCGGCATCAGCGTGACCAACGATTGGGACCCGGGCGTGGACTTCTCCGCCTACAGCACGTTCGCAGTACTGGACGAGGCGACGGGTGGCA
>Ga0114947_10000285_pt1 | contig 16617 bp, 12 predicted proteins | sample CR02metaG_FD_99656 | JGI IMG/M metagenome (GOLD analysis project Ga0114947, IMG submission 99656) | Deep subsurface microbial communities from Mariana Trench to uncover new lineages of life (NeLLi) - CR02 metaG | ecosystem: Environmental > Aquatic > Marine > Ocean trench > Sediment ...
AATCGGCGCTGCGTCGGGAAGTCCTTCCAGACACCGCCGGCTCGAAAGAAACGCTATACTGGGTTCAGAATCGTGAATGCTCGAATCACGCCTGCTTCGAGGCTCATGCCAAAATCCGAACAACTCCCTGTCGATGCGGCCACGCTCGAGGAATGGGACCGCGCACCGTACCCGCTTCGAGTGCGTGGCCGCGTACAGCATTACTCCTGGGGCAGCACCGACGCGATTCCCGAACTAATCGGCCAGGCCAATCCCAAGCACGAACCATTCGCCGAGCTTTGGCTGGGGGCGCACCCGGATCTTCCGGCGCATGTGACTATTGGCAGCGGCGAAATCGCCTTGAATAGGTTGACGGAGGCGGCGGGTCCTGTGTTGCTGGGCGAAAGAGCGTTCGAGCAGTTCGATGGAGTCTTTCCCTTCTTGATGAAGATACTCTCCGCGGCAAAGCCACTGTCGATACAAGCGCATCCGAACACGGAGCAAGCCGAATCCGGGTTTGCGCGCGAGAATCATGCCGGCCTCGATCTAGACGATCCTCAGCGCAACTACAAGGACGACAAGCACAAGCCAGAGCTGATTTCGGCGATTGAAGACTTCTATGCATTGCGGGGATTCAGGCCACTCGACGAGCTTGGTCGAACAGTACACAACATGCCGGAGCTGAGTGACCTCGTGCCGGACGGGACATTGACCCACGATAGGATGGTCGAACTGTACGTCGAACTGATGCAATTGCCTCAGCTTGAGGTGAATCGACGGCTTATTCCGCTCATGCAACGGCTGAGGACTGCCAACGAGAATCGCGAATTCGGAAAAGCGGACCCAGAGTATTGGGCAATCCGGGCAGACGATGAGTTCTCGCGCGATGATGACAAGGATCGCGGGTTGTTCAGCGTGTTCTTCCTGAACCTCGTGCACTTGCGGCCAGGTCAAGCGATATACCTGCCCGCAGGCGAGCCGCATTCCTACCTCGAAGGCACGGGTGTCGAAATCATGGCTAACTCGAACAACGTGCTGCGCGGCGGTTTGACGCCTAAGCGCGTGGATGTCGAGGAATTGTTATCGGTGCTGACATTCGAATTCGGTAAACCGACGGTACTTGAGCTCGAACGAGACCGAAGGTCGGGTACGCGTGCACGGTACGTGACTCCTGCTTTGGAATTCGAGCTGTCTCGAGTTCAGCTGAATTCCGGTGAGCGCGACGTCGCCGGCGGCACTCGTGGTGTCGAGCTTGGGATCGTGCTCGATGGGAAACTCAAAATTGACTCGCGAGACGGCTCGAATCTGGATCTAGAGCGCGGACAATCGTTTCTGATTCCATATGGGATACCGTATGTGATGTCCGCTCGGGAGACGGCTACGGTATTCGTCGGTAGTGTTCCGAGCTAGAGTGGTTCGCCCGCTGGCGTGGGTTCCTACAGGCGATCGATTCGACGATCGTGGTGAAACATTCGCCGGCTCGTTTACGAGGGACGATGCCTGCGGGATACGCGGCTTTCCCATTGGGTGACGGAAGATGATACGGACAGGTTTTGCAGATGACAGCACTCAGCCGTTGATGCATGCTAAGATGGCGTAAGCCATACATAGCAGATAAATGGACCATCGGAGCCATCCCAGCGTGCTGTCCTCGTTGAAATCGATTGCCCTGATCGGCACATACCTTCCGAGACGATGTGGCATCGCTACATTCACTGCCGAGCTCGCCGCCGCGATTCTTGACAACGACCCAAATATCGACTGTTCGATCGTTGCCATGAATGATCGTCCTGAGGGCTATGAGTATCCGCCCACGGTGCGATTTCAGATCCGCCAAGATAGATTGAACGAGTATGGTCTCGCTGCCGGTTTTCTCAACCTACGGGATCCAGATGTCGTCTGTCTGCAACACGAATACGGCATATTTGGCGGTCAACAGGGTGGCTTCATCGTTGAGCTCGTACAAGATCTCAAGATTCCGTTGATTACGACCTTGCACACTGTGCTAAGAGATCCTTCGTCGCAGGAACGCAAAATTATATCTCAGCTCTCAGAGCTGTCCCACAGATTAGTAGTGATGAGCGAGCGGGGTGCTGACTTTCTTCGAGATGTGTATCACGTACCCGAATCCAAAATCGCTCTGATTCATCACGGAATCCTAGATGTACCATTTCTGGATTCGGATCCGTGCAAGAGAAAGGTCGTCGCAAATGACAAGATCGTAATCCTCACATTCGGACTGCTCTCGCCAGGTAAGGGCATCGAGTATATGGTCGATGCCTTGCCGGAAATCGTCAGCTCACATCCGGAAGTGCTCTATTTCGTTGTTGGAGCAACGCATCCACACTGGAAGGCCGAGAGCGGAGAGGACTATCACCTGAGCTTGCACCTTCGGGCAAAGGAGTTGGGCGTCGCCGACAACATCGTGTTCCATGGCCGTTTCTTGGAGTGTGACGAATTGCTCGAAATCATTCGGGCCGCGGAGATCTATGTCACCCCGTATCTAAACGAGGCCCAGATTGTCTCTGGCACGCTGGCCTACGCTCTGGGGGCGGGCAAGGCAGTCGTATCGACTCCCTATTGGTATGCACAGGAAATGTTGGCCAATAATCGAGGAAAGTTGGTTCCTTTCAAGGATCACAGGGCTTTGGCGCACGAGATCAACTATCTGCTGGACCACCCGGACGAACGTCTCGCGATGCGGCGAGCGGCCTATCAGTACTGTCGGCCGATGGTGATGAAGGAGATGGGCCGTCGCTATCTGGAACTGTTCTCAGAAGCTAAGTCCCAACGTTCGCGTGCAACCGAGCTCACGGTGCTGGACACTCTAGGTCAGCGCGAACAACGATTGCCGCAGATCAATCTGAAACATCTCCGCTCGATGACAGATGACACCGGCGTACTCCAACACGCGAAGTTCACGGTTCCAAACCGCACCCATGGATACTGTGTCGATGACAACGCGCGTGCGCTGATTGTCGCGACCAGGGCGCACGATTTGAATAGAACGGATGCTTCTCTGGCAGACTTGTCTGCTATCTACCTCAGTTTCCTGGATGACGCATTCAATCCAGACACCGGCAGATTTCGTAACTTCATGAGTTACGGGCGCAAATGGCTTGAGGAGGTTGGGTCGGAGGACTCTCACGGCCGCGCGCTGTGGGCGCTGGGCGTGATGGCCGGTTGGGGTCCCAGTAGTGGTCAGGTTGCTTTCGCGACTGAGCTCTTCAACAACGCTCTGCCAGCGCTAGAGACCCTTGGCAGCACCCGCGCCATCGCATTCCCTATTCTTGGGATTCAAGCATACCTCCGGCGCAACGACGACGATCAGCGAGTTCGGGAGCTCTTGCAAACGCTTGGCGACAGACTTAGCAGCCGGTTCATGCAATACGCTACCGAAGACTGGAATTGGCCCGAAGATATATTGACCTACGACAACGCCCGGTTGCCGCAGGCTCTCATGGCCTGTGGTCGGGCCATCCAGAATGATGACATGGTGTCCCTCGGCATCGACGTCCTCGAATGGCTGAGAGACGTTCAGCTCAATCCATCGGTCGGATGGTTCGCACCGGTTGGTAACCAGGGTTGGTTCCCAAAGTCGGGTTCTAAAGCCCAATACGACCAGCAGCCCTTGGAGGCTGCCGCCATGATTGGTGCCTGCATTGAAGCGTATGAATGCACCCAGGGCGAGGAATGGATTCAATTGGCAACCACATGCTTCGACTGGTACTTGGGCAAGAACGATCGACAGTCAAAGCTCTACGACCATGCCAGCGGTGGATGCCGTGATGGGCTCCAGCAGGACGGCGTCAATGAGAATCAGGGGGCGGAATCGACGCTCTCTTACATCCTCTCACTACTCGCGCTATACAATCTCCGAGGATTGACGGCGAACCATAACGATGGGGAGAAGCCAGAGTTCGAAAGCGATACGGTTGATGGCTCTGGTATGCGACTCAAGTCTGTTGTTCCGCGTTAAGCTGGGACAAGAGTGCTGGAATCGGGAGAGTGGCAACTCTGCACCTTTGATCAGCGATGCCATATGGGACAATTAGCGTGCCATTGTGAGTCATGCTTCCACAGCTATAGACCACGTTGGGTACGTACCCGTCTCGTTCATGTTCATCGGGCGTCAGTATCGGACCATCGAGTCGGCCGATAATCTTCGACGGGTCGTCAATATCCAAAAGCTCGGCCCAGATGCTGTACTTCCGCATGGGTCCTACTCCATGAAACAGCGCAAGCCACCCCTCAGACGTTTCCACCGGTGACCCGCAATTGCCAATTTGAACGAACTCCAGAGGATCAACGGGCTCCTGCAAGAGAACCGCGTCATTCCAAAAACGCAGGCTATCCGAGAACATGATGTAGTTGTTTACACCGTCTTGGCGTGACAACATTACATATCGGCCTTTGATCTTCCTAGGAAACAACGCCATACCCTTATTCTGCACAGCGTTGCCGCTTAATGTATGGATCCTGAACGTCAAGAAGTCATTAGTTTCAAGAAGCTGAGGCAGTATCACAAATCCGTTATAGGCTGTATAAGTTGCGTAGTAAGTGACTGACCCGTCATCATCGACGAAACGGACAAACCGCGCATCTTCGATGCCTGCCGATTCGTTCTCCGACACTGGGAAGAGCACTCTCTCAGAGATTGGTTGATCAGGACGAAAAATCACTTCGTAGTTGGACCGGGCCAACCACAACGCGGTATCAATTGCGTGCTGTTTGTCTTTTAGTCGATACTTAGTCGACCGAAGATCCTTTATCTGGAGTTCTAGCTCATTGAAGGTGAATGTTTCTCCTAGACCTTCCAAAAGGTGATTCATGACTCGGTCGCGTGCTCCAAGTTCTTCGAGCTTGCGCCGAAAGTGAAGGCGTTGATAGACGGGGTCCGTATGCATCTCCGGCGTAGCCACATACTGACTCACGGGATCGAAGTAGATATCGTGGTTCTCGTCAACGATCCCACTGCGGAACTCAATGGAGGATATATGACCCTCACCTGTTCCTCTAAAGCTCATGATGAATCGCAGTGATCCCTTGTCCACGCCTTTCTGGTCAGGGTGGGGCACTATGGAGGGGTTAAAGAGTGCCGCTGCCTCAACCGAGTACTCAGAGGTAACGTACGCGCCAAGCAGGAGACGTTGCTCGGCGGTCAAAGTGAGGCGTGTTGGGACGTTCTCTGAGATACGTTCGAAGTTCCTCTCCAGAGCCTCTCTGAAGTTCCGGTGGCGCGCTGAGAATTCGTGGAACACGTCCTCCAGAAGGTGGTGTACATCATCGTCGCTAAGCTTCAAGACCTGCATAATTAATCTCTTGATACGCGCCCGATCGCCAGGAATATGCGGGCGCGTGATAACGCGTGAGCTCTCGGCGTTCATTAGGGTTGGACGCCGTGTGACCAGGGGTCTGCGTTGTTCCTTCACTCTCATGACTGATTGCGCATCCACGTAATTTGACTATTGAGCCTTACGTAATTAGGTGAACTCAGAACGCCAACTCTGCTTGCTTCCAGAACGCGCGTACGAGAGCGGGACGTCGTTGCATGGAACGCAATCGACGGCTAGCCAAGTCACGTACTTCGCCGACGTGTCGGGCGCACAGGTTGCCGATCTCATGTGTCTTCAAATAGCCTCCGATGTATTCCGTAGGGTTGAGTTCAGGCGCGTAGGCAGGCAAGAACTCCAGCTGGATGTCTCCTCTCTTTTCCTCGGCGTAGTCGCGCACCATGCGGCTGCGGTGAGCACGAAGACCGTCCCAGATGACCAGCAGCTTTCCGGGGATCTGACGACGCAACACCTTGAGGAACTCGACAATCTGGGGCGAACAAATCGCGCCTGGAAAGAAACGGAAATAGAACTGCCAGTAGGTGATCTCGGCTATCCCTGCGCAATCGCTCCTGCTTTGAGCTTGCGTATCAGGATGCGGCACTGCGCCGCGTCGAGACCCGCCGAGCGCCCACGTCGCCGCTGCGTCTTTAACGCTTACAGAGCGCCAGCTTCCACCCTTTCGGCCCAACGCATGACGCTCGTCACGCTCCCCCCCGTGTCGCGCACAACCGCAGCTTGCGATAGGCCGCGCAGCAACAGTCGTCCGCCTCGAACGCGGCGTTTCTCGAGATCCTTGTGTGTATCGTCGCCCTTCATCGCGTCCTCCAATGTACTGTCTGGAGGATCTGATCGGCGACGTGACCAGAAGTTCACTCATTTTAGGTAACGCTCAATAACGATGAGCCTAGCCGATTGATGTGAGCCAAAACTGATCATTATAGCAGAGGAATCGAGAATAGGCTTGCATTTTGAATCGCAGTGCCGAAAATACTCAGATCTGAGCATGTCCATTCGAATCGCTGTTCTCAGCCCCATTTCATGGCGTACGCCTCCTCGGTACTATGGGCCATGGGAATCCGTCGTCAACCTTCTCACAGAGGGATTGGTGCAAAGGGGCTTGGATGTGACTTTGTTTGCCACCGGAGATTCTCAAACTAGCGGGAAGCTAGTCGCCGTGTGTCCGCACCCTTACTCGGAGGACCCTTCAGTCAATCCAAAGGTCGCTGAGTGCTTGCACGTCTCCGAGGTCTTCGAACGTTCCGCAGACTTTGATCTTATTCATAATCATTTTGACTTTCTGCCGCTGACTTATTCGCGACTGATTGATACTCCAGTATTGACCACCATCCACGGCTTCTCATCTCCATCGATCATACCTGTCTATAAGAAATACAATGCCCATGGCCATTACGTGGCGATAAGCGAGGCAGATAAATCGCTAGAACTCGATTACGTAGCCACTATCCATCACGGCATCGATATGGCGCAATTTCCCTTTTCCGAATCCGGGGGAGAGTATCTCTTATTCTTTGGTCGAATCCATCCAGAGAAAGGCGTGCAGGAAGCTATTCAAGTGGCGCAACGAGCAGGAAAAAAACTCGTCATCGCAGGCATCGTACAAGATCGGGAATACTTCGAGACTCGGGTCGAGCCCTACCTTGACGGCGACAAGGTAGAGTATCTCGGGGCTATAGGGCCGGCGCAAAGGCCGGATGTGCTGGGCCGAGCGTTAGCACTGTTACATTTGATCAGCTTCGATGAGCCATTCGGACTGAGCCTAGTGGAAGCCATGGCGTGCGGAACGCCTGTCATTGCCTTTCGGCGTGGCTCAATTCCAGAAATCATCATGGACGGTGAAACTGGTTACATCGTCGAGGACATTGATCAAGCCGTGCATGCGGTAGCGGCAGTGCGATCGCTTGACAGATCCGCCTGTCGGGAGGACGTTGAGCAGCGCTTCTCTCATACACGCATGGTGAACGACTATGTGCGCGTGTACCACGAAATATTGAGAATGGAAGAAAGCCATGAGCAATAGACCGTTAGTGACGCGGTATAAGGATAATCCCATTCTCACCAAACACGACGTGCCGTACCCCGTCGAAACCGTTCACAATGCGGGTGCAACCAAGTTCGAGGGTCGCTACATTCTGCTTTTTCGGTCCCACCTGCAGAACGGACGATCTATTATCGGTATTGCGCGTAGCGACGACGGTTACAAATTCCATGTGGATTCTACGCCATTCATGGTGCCATCCACAGAAGGGGTCTTCTCACGATTCGAAGAGTACGGCGTCGAGGACCCGAGAATCTGCTCTATGGATGGCGTCTTTTACATTACCTATAGTGCTTATTCCAGATTCGGTGTGCGCATCGGTCTTGCAAGAACCCACGACTTCAAGACCGCTGAGAGAATATCGCTAATCAGTGAACCGGACATGCGCAATGTGGTGATATTCCCGGAAACTTTCAACGGTCGCTACGCGCGGCTGGACCGGCCGCACTCGGAGATTAACCCTTGGTCTATCTGGTTGTCCTGGTCTTCGGATCTGGTGCACTGGGGAGAATCAGAGCCGGTGATTAGCCCTGTGAACTATCATTGGGATCAAATGAAGATAGGTCCCGGCGCGACGCCTGTAAAAACATCGGACGGATGGCTCAATCTCTTTCACGGTGTCTTCCCCACCATGGACGGTTCTGTTTATCGGCTCGGTGTGGCGCTTCACGATATTGCTAACCCAGCGACCGTGCTGGGTGTCGCCGATGATTGGATTGTGTCACCAGAAGATTCCTGGGAGTTGACAGGCTACGTGCACAACGTTGTCTTTAGCTGTGGGGCCATTGCCGAGGACGACGGTACTCTCAAGATCTATTGGGGCGCTGCAGACACTGTCATGTGTGTCGGCACAGCTAGGATCGCAGACTTGATTCAGCTATGCCGCGACAAGCCGAGAACGGCATTGTGAAGATTGCAGTGGCTGCCAGATCTGGTGATCACGGCGGGGAGAGCACCTAGCGGTGAGCCTCAGACCGGGGTACTGTCCCTGTGGGTCTCGAAAATCTGTAACCGTTGATTTGTTTGAAGGGTACTGTCACGTTGAGGTGACTTTCGTATTCTGCGTGAATTTGGCTCCTATGCTGACAACGTGACAGTACCGCGCCGACGAGAATTTCCATGGGAATTTGCGATTACGCTCGTTGGTGGGTCCATCAACCTGTGTATTTTGCTGAACTGATCTCTGAGTCTCCGGGAATTCTGCTGGTAGAATACTGTAAGGGTCATACCTCGATTTCTCACGATAATTCCGCCGGTTTTCAGGAGGAGACGCCATGTCCGATCGCCGTCGATTTCTCAAAGGATTAACGTCACTGCCACTCGCCACCGTCCTCGCCAGTCCCCGTCTAGCCGCCGCAGTTTCCGCGGGGTTACAGGAGGTGAGGCCAAGCTCGCCGATGGGAGGATCGTCATGGGTGCCTCGGCCGTGCCGCAGGGTCAGGCTACCGGCAGCATCCTTCTGGTACATGAGTCGTGGGGGCTTCTAGATCACGTTGTGAGGAGACCATTAGTTTGGGACTTCGTCTGAGCTCGCATTTCTTGTATCGCTACTAGCGGTGGCACAGATCGCGAGATGGCAGCACCCTATTCTTCGCGATGCATTGCAACCAACGATTTCTCAGTTACTGACCTAAGTTTTTGTAACGGGATACCCCGAAGTGAAATAAGTCAAATTAGGAGCGCCCCATTTCTAACGCAATTCCCGCCCCGTCCTCTTTCCCGTGAGTGCCGCACTTTCGTCAGGAAACTTCCTGGACTCGTGAGGAAATCCGTAAAAGCGGTCGAGTTTCGGACTCGCAGCGTCGAAATATTGAACACACCCCCGAGTATTGAACGCGGCCCCGATCAGGGATAAATCGGATTGACATATAACCTATTGAATTAACGGAATTGTCTGGTGGGCCGTACTGGAATCGAACCAGTGACCACCTGATTAAAAGTCAGATGCTCTACCAACTGAGCTAACGGCCCAAATTCGAGATTCTACGGGAGAAGGGGCGAGATGATAGCGCAACGGGGGGCCGAGGCAACCCCAGTATCAGTCTCCAGGGGCGGGCGCGGCTCCGGTCCCTCCCTGCTGCCAAGCGACCCTCTTTCGCTCGCCGATCTGCAGTACGAACACGGTCAGCGCGGGCAGGAAGGTGAGGGTGACGACGGTTGCCCCAGCGACCCCGAACAGCACGATGGCACCCAGCCCCCGGTAGAGTTCGGTACCGGCGCCGGACAGGAACACCAGCGGTGAGAGCCCGCAAATGGTGGTGATGCTGGACATGGCGATGGGACGCAGGCGTGTTTCCACTGCGCTGCGCACCGCTTCCAGTGCACCCATACCTTCCTGGCGAACGTTGTACACGGACTGATCCACGATGAGGATAGGGTTGTTGACCACCACGCCCATGAGAATCAGAAATCCCAGCATGGAGATCATGTCGAAGGGCTGATGAATGGCCGCGAGCCCGATGGCGGGGAGCTCGGCGCCGACGACGTTGAGCAGCCACAATCCCACCAGCCCGCTGGCGATACCAAGCGGAATCGTGGTCATGATCACCAGCGGATAGCCCCAGTGGCTGAACACGGCGACCAGCAGCAGATAAATGAGAAGTATGGCAACAGCGTAATTCTCTGTCAGTGCCTCCCGTGTCGCGTTGAGCTGGTCGCTGGCGCCGGTGATGTCGATGGTCACACCTGCGGGGATGGCGCCCTGGCTGCGAAGCGCCCCCATGAGCTCCCGTTTCACCAGATCCACTCCAGTTTCCAGCGCCACCGAACGGGGCGGGATGATGCTGAGCGTGACCGTGCGTCTGCCGTCCACGCGGCGCACTTTGTCGGTATCCACTGTCTCGACGATATCCGCGATGGAGCTCAGCGGTAGCACGGTGCCCTGAGGCGTGTACACGGGTAGCCGGCCGATATCCTCCAGATCCCGCACGCCGCCCGGCGCGCCGTAGAGGTAGATATCGATTTTCTCGTCATCGAGAAAGAATTCGTCCACGTAGGCGCCGTCGGTGAGTGCCGCAACGGTGAAGCCAAGCGATTCCGCGCTGATTCCGAGCTCGGCGGCACGCGCCCAGCGCGGACGCACTTCGATGAGGGGCTGGGCGAGGGACAGGGTCGCCGGATCTGCACGCAGCCTCGGATTGTCGAACACCTCCTCGGCCAGTCGGTAGGCGGCGAGGGTGGTGGCATAGATGTCGTCCAATCGCGGACCGGAAATATCCAGGTTGATGGCGCGTGTGCCGCCGTTGTTGCTGGTAATGATCGAACCGCGCGTGGCGAACGCGCGCATGCCCGCGAATTCCCGATACTTGTCCGTGATGGCGTCCATCAGCGGATCGATGTCGCGCGTCTCTACGGACTCGGCGATGATACGGATGCGCCCCGGCTCGACGCGCAGATACAGATACTTGATGGCTGGTACTTCGCTGTCCCCGCGAACGAAGCGCTCTGGGTCGTCGTTCACATAGGGCAGAAGATATTCTTGGATTTCGTCTGCGACGCGCTCCATCTCCGCGAGATTGTAACCGGGCGGCGGCGACATGGTGGCGAAGATCTTCGGCTCCTCGCCTTCGGGAAGGTACTCGGCCGGCGGCGTCATAAAGGCCATGACCAGCACACTCCCGATGACGGTGACAGCGATGACCACGATTCGCCGTACCGGACCCGCCATCAACCACGCGATGCCTGCCAGCGTCGCGCGGCGTAACGGGCCGTCTCCGGTTGCAGCAGTTACCGTTTCGGGCAGTATTCTGGCGCTGGCCGTCGGCACCGCGGTGATGGCGATCAACATGGAGGCAAGGATGGATGCTGAAACTGCGATGGCGATGTCGGAGTAAAGCTGGCCCGCCTCTTCCTTTATGAACAGCACGGGTGCGAACACCAGCACGGTGGTGAGCGTCGAGGCGAGCACGGCCGGCCACACGCGCTCGACGCCCGCGAGCGCGGCGGCGAATCGCGCCAGCCCGCGGCGGCGCTCCAGCGCGATGCTTTCCAGCACCACGATGGAGTTGTCGAGCGTCATGCCGATGGCGAAGGCGACGCCGGCGAGCGAGATGACGTTGACGGTTCGACCGGCAAGCACCAGTCCGATGAACGCGGCGATGGTGCAGATAGGGATACCGACTACCCCTAGAGCAGTCGTTCTGGCCGAGCGCAGAAACAAAAACATCACCAGCGTCGCGAACACGGCGCCGATAACGAGATTCCTCCAGACATTTACTATCGATGCCTGCACGTAGCCGACGTCATCGGCGTTCAGCGTGAGCTGCATACCGGCTGGCTCGAGCACGTCGCGATTGATGGCATCCATCACGGGCAATAAAGCCTTCTTGATGGCGATGACGTTGGAACCGGTTTCCCGGCGCACCGTCAGACTGAGCACCGGGTTTCCGTTCACGTAGGACTTGGATTGGATCTCGTAGTGATCGAGACGTATTTCGGCGATATCACCGAGACGTGTGATGGCGTCACCGCTGCGCTCCAGCACCAGCTCTTCGAGAGATTCGAGACTGTCGAAGCGGCCGACGGTACGTAAAAGGTACCGTCGTTTACCACTTTCTATGTCTCCGCCGGAGATGTCGCGATTGCGCGCGCGCACCGCAGCGCGCAGGTCGCTGAGGGTGAGCCCGCGCTCGGCGAGCCGCGCGGCATCCACCCGTATCTGTACCTGGCGCTCGGCGCCGCCGTAGACCCGCACTTCCGAGACATTGGGAACACGCTCCATGCGGGTGCGCACGTGATCTTCGACGTAGTCACGGATCATGTCCATGTCGACACCACGCGGATTTCCGGGAAGCGGCGCGACGCGAAAGAACATGAACGCGTTACTGGAGAAGGAAGATGCGTAGATACGAGGCTCGCGGACGGTGATCGGATAGGACGACACCTGACTCAAAGCGTTACTGACACGTATCAGTGTTTCGTTGATATCGACGCCGAAGGGAAACTCGAGCGCGATGCGCGCGGAGCCGGATTGCGCCGTCGAGATCATGCGCTGCAGGCCCGGGACATTGCGCAGAAACTCTTCTTGTTCGACCAGGATCTCCTTTTCCACGTCCTGAGGGGTTGCGCCCGGCCACTGGGTGCGCACGGTGATGGTGCGCACTTCGAGATCGGGAATCATCTGCACCGGCATGCGCAGCACCGCAACCATGCCGAGCACGCACACGACGAGGATCGTGACCGTCAGAAGCACGCCGCGTTTCAGAATCGCTTCGAACATGGTGTCCTAGTCGCCCTCGGTGGAGCCTCAGCGGACTTTTATGACGCGCACGGGCTGACCTTCGCGAAGCGTCTCGTTACCGCGAATGACCACGCGGACGCCGGGCTCGAGACCGCTGCGGAGCTCCGTATTACCCTCGAAACTGCGCCCTACGCGGACCGTGCGTTGGGTGGCAACCGGTGCGCCATCCACATCGGCGAGCGCCCATACCCGACTCGCGCCATAGGCATCCCGTAGTATGGCGTCGCGGGGAATCGTCAGCACACGCTCCGTTGCGAGAATGCGCAAGCGCGCCTGGGCCGACATGCCGGGGGTGATACCCTGCTCGCCATCGGCGAGCTGCACGCGCAGCAAAAACGTGCGCGAACTGGTATCGCTCAATGCTACCTTGGCGCTGATGCGGCCATCGATGCTTCGCGACGGCATGGCATCGAGCCGCACGCTGACCTGAGTGTCGGTATCGATGTAAGGGTAGTGCTCTTGGGGCACCTGCAGATCCAAGCGAAGGTTCTTGGTTCCCACCAGCTCCAGCACCGGTGTGCCGGTATTCACCCACTCGCCCTCTTCGGCAAGACGCCTGGCGACCATCCCGGGGAAGGGTGCGTACACGTCGTGGCGCGCCACCAGCTCCTTTTTATAGCGCTCCGCTGCATACAAGCGCTCGAGCTTGGCCCTGGCGATCTTTACCGCGGCTTCGGTGGCACGGATCTCGGACTCGGAAATTCCCTTCCTGGGTCCGAGCTTGCGTGCCTCTTGCCAGCGTCGCCGGGCTTCGTCGAGAATCGCCCGGGCCTCTGCGGAATCAGCCTTGGCTTCGACCAGCCCGAGCTTCTCCAGAGTCGGGTCCAGGGACAGCAACAGCGCGCCCTTGTCTACCCGATCCCCGGCGCTAACGTGAACCGCCGAAACGAGGCCGCTTACCCGGGACGACAGCGACGCATGGTCCCGGGCGGTCACGGTGCCGGTCAGCAGGATCTCCATCACCATCGGGGTAAGCTGGGCCCGAGCCACTTCCACCAGCGCCACCGGCTCCGCCCATCCCGGCAACGGGGCGGCCGCGCCCAGCCAGGCAGCGATAGCGATGGTCGTCGTGTAACGCGATCCCGACACCGTTCAAAGTCCTCGAGCAGCCCACAGCATGAGGTCCGTGGCAATGGGGGGGCAATCGAGGAATGTCCCCAATTGCCCTTTCCGGACTTTGAGCGTACGCAACCCGTATGCCAAGTTCAACGCTGCGCCCGGGCCTTGGCCTCGCGATGGGCCACGTATACTGAGCTCACGGCGATGATGGCGGCGCCTGCCCAGGTATAGATGTCCGTGGGCTCGCCAAACAGTGCCCAGCCGAGGAACGCGACCTGGGGCAACCTCAGGTAATCGAAGGGCATCAGATACATGGTGTCCGCCAGGGAGATGGCGCGGGTGAACGCCATGTGTGCCGTGCTGGCAACGACACCGATCAGAATGACCCACATCCACATCTCGGCGCTCGGCCAGGTCCAGACGAAGAGCGCCGGCACCAGCGCGATGGGCGTCGTGAGCATTGTCTGGTACACGACCAGGCTCCCCACCTGCTCGGTGCGGGTGAGGACTTTCATGGTGATGACCGAAAGCGCCATGGCGAGGGCGGAAACAACCACCATGATCTCCCCCGTGCCGATGGACTGCACGCCGGGGCGCAGAATGACGAGCATTCCCGCGAAGCCGACGACCAGGGCGGTGATGCGCCGCGCGCGAATCACCTCATGCAGCACGATGACGGCCGCGACCGCGGCGAATAGAGGCGCCGTAAAACCCAGCGCCACGGCATTTCCCAGGGGGACAATGGCAAGGGCACTGAACCATGTGGCCATGGAGACGAAACCGAACAGTGTACGCAACCCGATGAGGGCCGGCCGGCCCGTGCGAAGAACGCCGAAACCCTGGCGTGATAGCCACGGCATCATCGCCACGAAGCCAAACAGGCTGCGAAAGAATACGATCTCGAGCGGATGCAGCTCGCCGGAAACGTGCCGGATCATCGCGTTCATGGACGAAAACAGTACGCCTGCGAAGACGATGAGTAGCGCCGCTTTCGTGGGATCGGAAAGTTTGGCGAAACGCGATACCTGGAGCGACGACATCGGTGGGCACAATAGCACAACACATGCGGTCTCTTATGGGGGCGCGGCTGATACAATGATCGCTGCTCGAAATGGTGGCAGGAGATTCGAATGAGTAACCAACCCGTCGACCGATTCCCGGTGCCGGAGATCACAGATCTCCCCGATGACATTCGCGAAAAAATCACCGCTGTTCAGGAAAAATCTGGGTTCGTTCCCAACGTGTTCCTGGCGCTGGCGCACCGCCCGGACGAATTCCGCGCTTTCTTCGCCTATCACGAAGCCCTTATGGAGAAGGACAGCGGCCTCACCAAAGCCGAAAGGGAGATGATCATCGTAGCGACTTCGAACGCGAACGGTTGCCAATATTGCGTCATCGCCCACGGGGCAATCCTGCGCATTCGCGCCAAGAACCCATTGATCGCCGACCAGGTGGCTGTTAACTATCGTGAGGCCGCCATCACCGAGCGACAGAAAGTCATGTTGGCCTTCGCTATGAAGGTATCGGAAGATTCTCAATCCATCGACAACGGGGATTACGAAACCCTGCGCGGTCACGGCTTCACGGACGAAGATATCTGGGACATCGGCGCCGTCACCGCCCTGTTCGCCTTGAGCAACCGCATGGCCAACCTGCTCTCCATGCGGCCGAACGACGAATTCTATTCCATGGGCCGATAGGCTAGCGGGATCCGCTCCCTACCACATACACTCCCGATGCGACGATCAACCCACCGCCCGCGAGGGTCCACGCATCCGGCACATGACCAAAAACAGCCAGACCGATGCCGATAGCCCACAGCAACCGCACGTAGTGCAGTGGTGCAACGGCGGAAGCGTCGGCGAGCACCAGCGATCGTGCAAGGGAGAAATGGGCTGTGAACCCGAGTAGACCGGTGAGCGCGAACAGCCACCACTGGGATACCGTGGGCGCCACCCACACGAAGGGCATGGCGAGACTCACCAGCGCCGTGCTCACGACAAAAGTGTAGAGCACGGTGGTGAGCGGCCGGTCGAAAGCGCCGAGCACGCGTGTGGCGAGATGAAACAGGGCAAAGAAGAAGGCGCCGAGGAGCGTCAGCAGCGACGCCCAATGAAAGACCTCGGACCCGGGCCGTACCACCAACGACGCGCCGACCATTCCCACGAGCACCGCTAGCCATCGTTTCGCGCCGACTCGCTCGCCCAGGATGGGTCCCGAGAGTGCCGCGATGATGAGCGGCGCGGTGAACGACACCGTGGTGGCGACAGCCAACGGAAGGTAGCGAAGGCTGATGAACAGCGCAGAGAGTGAGCACACCAAACACGCGCCGCGCGCAAGTTGAAGAAAGGGGCGGCGCGTGCGCGCAAGCGAAACGGGGGACACGCCTCTTGCGAGAGTAACGGCAAGAAGAAAAATCAGCGACGCCCCGACATAACCCCAAACGACCTGTACGCCGTTGATGGTCGGCGTCAGGTACTTTACGATGCCGTCGACGACGGCGATGCAGGACGCCGCGAGCAACATCCAGGCGGCGCCGGCGCGCCGGGCGCGCCGAGAATCTCCCGGCGTCCCGGTAGGATGGTCGTGCGAGCCCGACACGTTCGCTACTTGCCCTGCCAGACCGGCTCGCGCTTCTCGGCGAAGGCGCGAACGGTTTCGACAACGAGCCTATGCGCGGCGCTGGTGTTGAGGGCCATGATTCAGGCCGTTGATTTTCTCTCGATCGCCATTTGCCCGCCGACCTCGTCCGGGCGGGGAAGGTGACGGTGAGCCTGCAAGATGGCGCCCAGCGCCGCGTGAACATCGCCAGCCATGGGTGATGCCGCCGATGCGCCCATGTCCACGTGCAGCAACATCTGCTCGGTGGTACACATGCGCTCATCGCTGTCACTGGGATACATGGCGTGGAAGAGGTGCAGGCGCTTCTCGTCCAGGGCCAGAATTTG